>WUUC01193711.1_pt1 | contig 19057 bp, 17 predicted proteins | sample 6278441 | NCBI WGS metagenome assembly WUUC01 (sample SAMN13675441, study PRJNA597444) | soil metagenome | isolation source: soil | place: USA: Washington | collected 2017-10 | reverse complement strand
ACTCCAGCCACCGCGCCATCGTCTTGATGTCGCCGATTTCGCCGATGCCCCAGCTGCGTGACGAGGGAATAGAGAAGAGCGGAACCAGGATCCCCGCCCGGCGTGATACTGGCGTCCGACGCGTCATACGGCCGTGGCAGTGAATTGCAACATGCGGGCCGCAGCATCGCTGAAGGTGTCGGGTGGTGGCAACAGACTAATCACGAAATAGGCTTCGCGCGGGAAGTCGAAGAAGTAACCCGGATGCACGAGAATGCGTTCGCGATCGAGCAGGCCGAGTACGAGGTCTTCCTCGGACATCGTGGCCGGCACGCGGATTACAGCGTACCATCCTCCCTCGCACGCGAGCACGCTGGTTCCGGCAAAAAATTTGGCGAGGTTCTGCAGCGCGGTGAGGTTGGCGCGCAGGCGGAGGCAAATACCGTCCCGAATGCCCGCACCGCGCGTGAGCAAGTCCGCCGCAGCCACCTGAACGGGCGTGCCCACCGACAGATAGCTGTCTGCGATGAGCTCGAGCGCGTCGAGCGCCGCCGCGCGGCGCAGCGGCGCGCCACCCACCACAATCCAGCCGAGCTTCAGCTGCGGCAGGCCGGCGGACTTGGACAATCCGCCCAGCGAGAACGCAAGCGCGTCGGTGTGCAGCGCGACGTCGGTCACCCGGTCCGCGGGTGCATCAAGGGCGTAATCGACGAACACCTCGTCGATCACGAGCGAAAGATCCCGCTCGCGCGCGATCGCAGCCAGTTGTTCCAACTCGCGGGCGTTGAGATACGAACCGGTCGGATTGTTCGGCGACACGACGAGCACCGCGCGGGTGCGAAACGACGCGGCGCGTGACACGCTGGCGATGTCAATTTCCCAGCGTCCGTGATAGTCGATGTCGTATGGGATCGCCTCGACCGCTTCGAGCCGCGTCAAGTGGTCGAACAGTGGATAACTAGGCCGTGGCACCAGCACGTGGTCTCCGGGATTGCACAACAGCTTGAACACCCAGCTATACGCCTCACTGGTGCTGGCCGTGAGCACGACCTGCGCTGGATCGACGAGCGCGCCGCGTCGCGTGTGGTCCGCCGCAACGGCCGCGCGCGCGACCGGCAGCCCGAAGGGCTGCGGCTCGTAACGAAGCGCGGTGGCGTCGGCCAGTCCACGCAACAAGTCGTCGGGGTACGTAAATCCCGCACGCGTCGGGTTCGACTCGGTGAGATCGACGAACGGTACCCGTTCGGCGCGCAGCGCGGCCAGACGCCGGCTGAGCGCGTTAGGGACGGGATTGGGTGGGAGCCTGTTCGAGAACATCAACGCGGTCGATGACGTCACCCTCGAGGATGGCGTCCACGACATCCATGCCGGCGGCGATCTCGGCAAAAACCGTGTAGTTGTGATCGAGCCGCACGTTGTCGAGCAGGTTGATGAAGAGTTGCGCGTCGCCCGTGTCGCGGCCGCGGGTGGAAATCCCGAGCGTGCCGCGGGAGTGGCCGCGCAGCCCCAACTCGTCACGCATGAACGGGCCGTCTCCCATGTACTCGTTGGCGCCGGGGCTGCCGCCCTGCACCACGAAGTTCGGCACGACCCGGTGGAACGTCAGGCCGTTGTAGTAGCCCTTCTTCGCCAGGGACATTACGCGTGCAATCGTGGCCGGGGCCTCGTCGGGAAACAGCCGGAGATCGAAGCTGCCGCCGCGCTGCATCGTGATGCGCAGGCGCCGCGCCGCTAGCGTCTCCACCGGCTTCACTGTGAGCGGCGGCAGCTGGTTGAGCGGTGTTTTTCCTTCGAGCGACGCGACCTGTCGTGCACTGCCAAGCTCGCGAATCCGATCGATCAGCGCCGCGCGCGCATCACGCGACGTGTCGCGCTTCTCAGCCGTGATGCGCGTGAACGCGGCGACGAGGGCCGGCACGGCACGCGACGCATTCGGCGAACCCTCGAGTGCCCTGGCCGCGGTCATGACGAGTTGATAGTCGGGCCGCGCCAGCTGCGCGATGTAGATGTCATCGGCATCATGCCCGCGTATCGCCATCAAGGCCTGCACCGCGGCTTCGCGAACGTTGTCGTGAGCATCGCTGGCCAGCCGCTCGAGCCGGGCTGTCGCGCCAATGAGCTGCGCGGCGCGCGCGGCGTACATGCGCACCTGCCAGGTGGGATGTTCGGAGAGGCGGGAGAGATGGTCGGCCGCTGTTTCGCGCGAGATGCGCGCAAGCGACACGAAGGCATGTGCCCCGCGATGCCAGTCCGGCCCCGTGCCGGGGAGCGCATTCACCAGCGCGCTCAGCTTCGCCACCGCGCCGGCGCACCGATCGCCCACGCCGTCGATTGCGGCAAGCGCGACATGCGCATTGGTATCGTCCACCGCGGCGATCACGGGCGTGCAGTCCTTCTCTGCCAACGTGCGGGCGAACATGCGCACCGCATCGTAGCGAACGAAATACGATCGATCCTGAAGCGCGCGGGCGAGGAGGGCCGGCCGTTCGGCGTCGATGCGCACTGCCGCGCCGACCGCCAACACGGCGAGGCGGCGCACCTGGGCATCGGGATCCTCGAGTCCACGCTCGATCAGCGCCGCGTCGGCAGCCGCGGCTCCGTTGAGCGCCAGCCAGGCCACCCGCCGGATGTAGGCGAAGTCAACATCGGACGGGTCTGAGCCGAGCGTCGCCGCCCCGCGCAGCCGCGCGAGTGTCGCGTCGGACGGAGGCTGCAGCTTCTGGTAGACGCGAATCAGGGTTTCAAGCCCCTTCACCGCGCCGGTCACGGTGGCGGGCTGTACGACCCGCGCAAGCGGTTGTGTTCCGGGAGCCACCGGCCCGCTGCCGGGAGCCGGTGGCAGCAGTGAAGCAATCAAGGTTTCGGCATCCGCCACCTCGTACGCCGCCCGGTACGGCAGCCGCCCGAGTGTTTCGGCCGCAACGCCGGTTACGTACGGGTGTGCGTCGGTGCGGATTCGCGCCGTCAGCGTTTTACTGACGAGCGCAACCTCGGGAGGCAGGGGCGTCTTGTCGTCTGCTCCACGAGGAACACCGGCGAGCGCTTGTCCGAGCGCGTTCACCGCTTCCGCGCGCACCTCGGGCCGCGTGTGCGTGACGAGCAGCAGGATCTCCTTTACCAGCGCTGGACGCTCGAGCCGCCCGACCGCCCGCACCGCCTGGACGACCACGCGCGGATCGGCGGACCGCAACCCGGTCATGAGCGGCGCCATGTCCGCCGCCGACGTGACACGCGCGTCCTCCGCGGCGAGCATGCGCTGCTGTAAGGTTTGGCCACGCGCAGGGGTAGCCACGAGGGCCACGCAGACGGTCAGCCACAACGGACACGAGGCACACGGAGTTTTCTTGCCGCGTCGAATCATCCAGAACCCTTGGTGATCTTAGTGAACTTCATGGCTGATCCGTCTTCGTGGCCATCCGTCTGCGTGACTATTCGTCTGCGTGGCTGCGCGTCATGGCGGAGTACTCCAGCATCTGCCGTTCGAGGCTGAGCGGATACGATACTTCCACGTCCACGATGCTCCCGTCCTCCCCATACTTCGCTTCGAGGCGCGGCATGACGAAGCCCGTATACGACGGGAGCTTCAGCGCGTCCACGCGCGCGACGATTTCGTCGCGCAGCGCAGGATCGAAGTGCACGCCGTAGGTGTCGAACAGCGCCCTGGCCGCGGCGTAGTCGCCTTCGCCCTTGATGCGCTGCACCTCGGCGAGCAGCCGCGCGACGCCGGCGCGGAACGCGGCCACATTCGTCGTCACGAAGTAGGTCTTGCCGTCGCGGCGCCGAACCTCGATCGCGTTCGTGTTCGCCAGCAGCCAGCTGACGATCATGTGCCGGTTGCGCATGTGATCTTCTTCGATCTGGGTCCCCTCGCGCACGCGACGGAGCTGCACGAGCGCGTTGCGCGCGTAGTACTCGTATTCGGCCTGCACGATCTCGTCGTGGTCGTCCGCCGAGACGAGACCGAGCTCCACGAGCTTCGAATCCGGCAGGAAATACAGCGCGACCAGGTCCGCGCGCGACTCCTCGATGGCCGAGAACTGCTCCTTGAGCAGCTGTTGCGGCGAGGCGGTAATCCCCTCGGTCATCCGGCCCGACCCGTGGCCAATCACTTCGTGCATCTCGGTCGTCAGCTCGCTCGAGAATGCGCCCCACCGCTTCGCGCGTTCCGCCTCCTCGGAGCTCCACGAGAACTCCACGCGCATGCCTTCCGGCGTTGCGCGATCGTAGGCCGCCGTCACATTCGACAGAGATACAGACTTGCTCCCGTGCGCCTCGCGAATGAACTGATCGTTGGGCAGGTTGATACCAATGGGCGTGACCGGGCCCGAATCGCCGGTTTCGATCACTACTTCAATCGCCTTCGCTGTGACCCCGAGCACGTGCGGCTTGCGGAACCGCGGTTCCCACGGCATGTGGTTCTCGAACCACTGTGCGTTGGCGGCAAGCGTCTGGATCTTCCGCGTCTTCTCCGCGTTGACGTAGTAGACCAGTGCCTCCCACGCGCCCTTGATCCCGCGCGGGTCCATGTAGACCTCGACAAAGCCGTTGATGGTATCCACCGCAGAATCCTGGTCGCGCACCCAGGCCACGTCGTAGGCCTCGCGGTCCTTGTCTTCGCCCGTCTGGTAGAACCGGATCAATGCGCGCAGCGCCTCCGCCATCGTTGGCGTTGCGTACGCCACCGCGTCTTGCAGGTGGCGTACGATGCGATTGATGTGCGCGCTGTAGCGGCCACCCACCCGGTAAACCTCTTCGACGAGGGCGTCGTCCCGTCGCACCAGGCGTGAGTTCAACGCGAAGCGCTCTTCGAAGCCGACGATGTCCTCCATGCGCACGCCGACATAGAGGTTGTTCGCGCTCGCTTCCAGGATGTCGCGGCCGTCGCCGGGTGTCTTGTTCGTGATGCTCGGTTCGAACGACGCGTCGAAGAACATGGGCGCGTAGCGGTCAACAAGTTGGGCGACCGTGTCACCCGGCCGGAGCAACAGCCGTGCGCCGGCGTCGGCGGCGGCCTGTACCGCACGCACAAACGCGTCCCGATCGAGGTTCAGCACGAACTTGCGCGCCGTCAGGTTGTTGTACGGACCCGTGTTGATCCAGAACAACTTGGCGTAGTGCCGGATCTCGCGGAGCGCGCTCTCCTCCACCCCGGACGGGTGTCGAAGCACCGCCTCGATGATGTCGCGCATCGGGAGATTGTGCGCGTAGCGCTGGTCGTAATAGATGTCGCGCCCGGCAATAGCGGCGAGATACAAGTGCCAGGTCAGCGCCTTCTCACGCAACCCGAGGCTCGCAAAGCCGTCTGCATACAACTGCACGACCGCGGCGTCGTCGATCTGCTCGAGGAGATAAGGTCGGGTATCGGCCGGCGCCGAAGCCGTGGACAGTGCCGGGTTGGATCGGGACATGCCCGTTTCATGTGTCATTCAGATCACCAGCCGCTCACGATGTTCGGGCGTCTGCACACTCCAGTGTAGCCGTTGCTGGACCAGGGCTTTGAGTGCATCCATCGGGCCGGGCTCGCCGTGCACGAGCACCAATCGGCCGGGCTTGGACGGGAACGTCCCGAGCCATCGCAGGATCTCGCCCCGGTCGGCATGTGCCGACATGGAGTCGAGCTTCGCAACACGCGCCCGCACTGGAACGACTCGTCCGTGGATCTTGACTTCCGGAGCACCCTCGACGAGCGTCCGCCCACGAGTACCTTCGGCCTGGTAGCCGACGAATAACACGGTGTTCTTCGGATCCGGCAACGCAGCCGCCATGTGATGCAGCACGCGACCGCCGGTCGCCATGCCGCTGGCCGAGATCACGATGGCACTGCGAGCGCTGGCGGTGAGCTCCTTCGATTGCTGCGGCGACGCGACGATCTGGAAGCGAGCGGTGGCGAACGTGGACACGTCTTTCTGCTGCGGCTTCATGTCGGAATCGAGCTCGGCGACACGTGCGATGTAAAACTTCAACGCTTCGACGGCCATCGGGCTGTCCACGTAGACGGGCAGCACGGGAATCCGCCGTTCGCGTTCCAGCCGCCGCACCCAATAGAGCAGTTCCTCGACGCGGCCAATCGCGAAGGCCGGGATGATCAGTTTTCCTTTGCGCGACGACGTGTCGCGAATGACCTGTGCCAGCGCTTCGCCGTCGTCGTCAACGGCGTGGTCGCGATCGCCGTAAGTGGATTCCAGCAGCGCGACGTCAACCGCGATCATCGGCCGAGCGGGATCGGGGAGTACGGGACGACCGTATCGTCCCAGGTCTCCGCCAAACAGGATCCGCTTGCCTTCGGCCAGCGTACACGTGACGAATGCCGACCCGAGAAGATGCCCGGCGGGCGAGAAGTCGATCGTCACGCCGTTGGCAATCTCGAGCGAGCGGTCGAAGCCAACCGGGTGCATCATCGACAACGCGCGAAGTGCGTCCGGCTCCGTGTAGAGCGGCAGTGCCGTCTCGTGCCTGGAGTACCCATGTTTGTTCGCCTGCCGCGCGTCCTCCTCCTGGATGCGTGCGGCATCGGGCAGGACGAGCTTGCTGAGATCCGCGGTGCCTGGCGTGCAGACCACGGCGCCACGAAATCCCGCGGCAACGAGCCGGGGCAAGTACCCGACGTGATCCAGGTGCGCGTGAGTGAGGACGACAGCGGTGATGGAGTCGGGCGGCACCGGGAACTCTTCCCAGTTCCGAAGCCGCAGTTCCTTCAGGCCCTGAAACATTCCGCAATCCACCAGGATCCGGGTGCCATTCGTCTCGAGCAGGTATTTGGAACCCGTCACGGTGCGCGCCGCACCCAAAAACGTCAATTCGGCCATCCTGCACACGATATCAAAGCGATTTGGTAAAGTTCGCCCATGACCTCTTTCTTCTCCGCCCGCACGCGGATTCTTCTTTTCGTCCTCGTGGCGTGCGGAAGCGTAGCCGACGCGCAGCAGAAGCCGCTCACACTCGAGGCGATCTACGACCCGGATTCACGTCTCCGTTTCAGCGGGACGACGGTCAGCGACATCACGTGGATCGATGACGGGACGTACGTGCAGCGGCGGACCGGCGGGCGCGAGTGGACGAAAGTTGACGCGGCAACCGGCCGTACGACGGCACTCGTCGATCCGGCGCGCCTGGAAGAGGCGCTTGCCGGGCTGTCCGGCGTGCCGCGAGCCGAGGCGGCGCAACTGGCGCGGGGAAGCGAGCTCACGTTGAACGCTGCGGGCACGGCGGCGCTCATTACGATCGCCGAGGATCTTTACCTGTACGACTTCGCGTCCAGCCAGGCTTCGCGGATGACCGCCACCCAAGGACGCGAAGAGGAAGCCACCTTCAGCCCCGATGGAAAACTTGTCGCATTCGTGCGCGCGAACAATCTTTTCATCGTCGATGTCGCGTCGCAGCGCGAACGGGCGCTCACCACGGATGGCGGCCCCGACCTGCTGAACGGCAAGCTCGACTGGGTCTACCAGGAGGAAATCTACGGGCGCGGCCGGTTCCGCGCCTACTGGTGGAGTCCCGATTCTGCGCGGCTGACGTTCCTGCAGATTGACGAGCGGCCGGTGCCGAAGTACACCGTCACCGATCACATCCCGTATCGCCCCCTGCTCGAAACAGACGGCTACCCGAAAGCCGGCGATCCGAATCCGACGGTGAAGCTGGGCCTCGTGCGGATCGCTGGCGGCGCACCCGATTGGGTGGACCTGTCGCGGTACGCACCCACCGAGTTCCTGATCGTGGACGTTCAGTGGAATCCCGGCGCGTCGCACGTCGTGTTTCAAGTCCAGGACCGCGAGCAGACGTGGCTCGATCTCAATCTTGCCGACGCCAGAACCGGCGAGCCAAGGACCGTGCTGCGCGAAACAACGAAAGCGTGGGTGAACAACCTGGGCAGCCCGGTGTGGCTAAAGGACGGGACATTCCTGTGGCTCAGCGAGCGGAGCGGATTCAAGCACCTCTATCACTACAAGGCCGACGGCAGCCAGGTGCGCCAGATCACCACCGGCCGGTGGGACATCCGCACGTTCTACGGTGTTGACGAGGACACGGCTTCCGTCTATTTCTCCGCCGCCGAACGCAGCCCGATTGGCGTGGATATCTACCGCGCGCGGCTCGATGGCACGGGCCTTACACGGCTGTCGCAGGCACCCGGGACGCACAGCGCGACGTTCAACCGGTCATACACGCAGTATGTGGACGCATGGAGCGACATCAACACGCCGGCACAGGTGCGGCTGCACGCGGCGGACGGGGGCAACGTGCGCGTCATCGAGGCGAACGAGGTCAAGGCGCTCGCCGAATACCGGCTGTCCAAGCCGGAGTTCCTCCAGGTAAAAACGCGGGACGGCTTCACCATGGAAGCCATGATGATCAGGCCGCCGGACTTCAATCCGTCGCGGCGCTACCCGGTGTTCCAGCACACCTACGCGGGACCCGGCGCCCAGCAGGTGACCAACCGCTGGGGCGGCTCCGGCTACATGTTCCATCAACTGCTCGCGCAACATGGCTTCATCGTCTGGGTGCTCGACAACCGCAGCGCCAGCGGCAAGGGCGTCGAGTCGCAGTGGCCGATCTACCAGCGGCTTGGCGAGCTCGAATTGCGCGATCTCGAGGATGGCATTGCTTGGCTGAAGCAGCAGCCGTACGTTGACCCGTCCCGCATCATCCTCGAGGGGTGGAGCTACGGCGGCTTCATGACCAGCTACGCGCTCACACACAGCACGAGCTTTGCGGCTGGCATTGTCGGCGCGCCGGTGACGGACTGGCGAAATTACGATTCGGTTTACACCGAGCGCTACATGAAGATGCCGCAGAACAACCCTGACGGTTACGCGGCAACCGCCCCGGCGAAGAAGGTGGACAAGCTGCACGGCCGGATGCTGCTGTTGCACGGCCTCACTGACGACAACGTTCACGTGCAGAACTCGGTGCAGCTTACCTACGAGATGCAGAAGGTGGGAAAGCCGTTCGAGATGATGTTCTATCCGCGGTCACGCCACGGGATCACTGATGCGCGGCTGGTCAGCCATCTGCGGCAGGTCATGCTCGATTTCATTCTGCGGGTCGGTGGACCGCGGGCCGAGACGTCAACCGCCACCAGGTGACGGGATCTCGCGGGACCAGCGGACACGATAAACTGATGCGACGCGCCGACCGCGCAGGTCGGCCCTAGAGGATCATGGCGCTGATTGACGACCTTCGCGCGGATACTTCCATCATCGCGGCGGAGCTCCGGCCGCCTCGCGCGGAGCTGGACTCAGTCGAAGGCATGGACGCATGGATCGACATGTATCACGCGGTGCGCAGCCTCACGCGACACGATGTCCGGGTGTTCCTCACCGACAGTGCCGTTGGCACTCAGGAGGAGAACAACCTGAGGCACCTTGTCACCAACCTGGGCTCCGATGTCGTCCGCGATCGGATCGTGCCGTTCCTCACGAGCAAACATTCGCTCGAATATTGCCTGACCTACGCCGAACAAGCGTGGCAACACGGCTTTCCGTCGCTCGTGGTCCTCGGCGGCGACCGCACGATCGGCCGGCCCCGCTGCGTGGAGCATGCGTGGGAGCTGCGCGAGGCGATCCGCGCGCGCGAGCCGCGGCTTACGCTGGGCGGGTGGGCCAACCCTTATGGGAACGCCACGCAGCAAGTCGATTACCTGCTCGACGACTGCTTCACCGCCGAGTACTACCTGACGCAGGTGGTGAGCCACTTCAACGTGGCGCCGGTCGAACAGTTCGTTACTGAAGCCCGCCGCCGCGGCGTGCAGGTGCCCGGGCTCTTTGGCGTGTTCTACTACCGCAGCGCGAATCCGCGCACGCTCGACGTGCTTCGCGACTTCCTGCCGGTGCCGGCCGAGGGATTGATCGCGGAGTTCGGTGCCGGCGCCACGCCGGTGGAGGTGTGTGCCCGGACGCTGCGCGCGATGATGGACATCGGCGTGCGGCATTTCTACATCAGCAACCTGCCGCTGGCGCGCGCGACGTCCACACTGCAGGCCATCCTCGAACGAGTCGGGGTCACAGCGTAATACTGAATTGACGATTGAGCGATTGGGCGATTGGATTCAATGATTAATCACCTATTCACCTAATCACCTAATCACCAATTCGGAAACACAATCGGGAGGTCTCCCTTGGGCGTATTCCTTGATTCGGTCCCCTGGTCCGGCATCGTCCGCATCCGCGACATGATGTTTTCCGTGAAGGATCCGTTCCGCCTCGACCAGGGCGACGTGAGCTTCGACGCGCCCGAGACGGTGAAGTCGGCGATGGCCCGCGCGATTGCCGAGAACAAGACGCACTATCTCCAGTCCACCGGCCTGCCACGGCTGCGCGAGTTGATGGCCGAGAAGATGCGCAGCAAGAACGGGATCCCGATCGGCGATCCCGACGAGGTGCTCGTCACGAACGGTGGCATACACGCGCTGTTCGTCATGTTCCAGGGACTGCTGGAGCCTGGCGACGAGGTGCTCCTGCCCGATCCGGTGTGGCCACCGACCGCCGGGCACGTGGTCGCCGCGCAGGGCACGCCGGTATTCGTGCCGATTCGCGAGTCGCTCGGCTGGCGCTACGACCTCGGCGAGCTGACGCGCGCGATCACACCGCGAACGCGCGCCATCTACATCAACTCGCCGCACAACCCGACGGGGGGTGTGCTGACGCGTGCCGACATCGAAGCCATTGCCGGGATCGCGCGCGACCGCAACCTGTGGGTGTTCTCCGACGAGGCCTACGAAGACGTGCTGTTCGAGGACGACTCGTCCGCCGGAGCCGCGGGGAACGTGGAACACGTCAGCATTGGTTCGCTGCCGGGCATGTACGAGCGCACGATCCCGATGTTCACGTTCAGCAAGTCGTACGCGATGACGGGCGTGCGGCTCGGGTACCTCGCCGTGAAGGATCCGAAGGTCCGCGACCGCTGCAAGAAGATGCTGCTCTACACGACGAGCAACGTCTGTTCGATTGCGCAGTTCGGCGGCATCGGAGCGCTCGAAGGATCGCAGCAGTGCATTCGCGATTTTGCGGTGGAGCTGAAGGCGCGCCGCGATTTCTTCTACGACGGCATTCGCAGCCTCGGCGGCGTGTTCGCGGGCGAACCACCGGCGGGCGCGTTCTACGCGTTCCTCAAGATCAATCCATCCTGGGATGGCGCCCGCGGTCACGAGTCGCTTTCCTGGGCGATGACCGAACACCTGATCAAGCACGGCCGCATTGGCTGCGTGCCCGGGGTGGACTTCGGCGCGAACGGCGAAGGCTACATCCGCTTCTGCTTTGCCCGCGAACGCAAGGAGCTGACAGGGGCACTTGAATCGATGAGGTCGCTTTTCGGGGTTACTGCGTCGGCGTAGACATCAACTGCCGACACCCAAATCCCAACACCAATCCCAAATCTCAACACGAAATCTCGAACAGCCAATCCGAGGCTTTTGCCTTTGGATTTGGGATTTGGGATTTCGAACTTGGGATTGGGATTGGGATTTTGGGATTTGATCTTGCACGCCGTCGCGGCCATGAGAACCACCGCCTCCCTGAAAGGGCATCCGATTCATCCGATGCTCATTCCGTTTCCCTTTGCCTTCCTCACCGGTGCGTTCCTGTTCGACGCGGCAAGCCGTGCGCTCGGCAGGCCTGATTACGGACTCACCGGCCGGCATCTCACCGCCGCAGGCATCGGCGCCGGACTGATCGCCGCGGTGCCCGGCGCGATCGACTACTTCACCTCCGTGCCACCGAAGAGCTCAGGCTCCGAGCGCGCCACGAAGCACGCGCTGTCCAACGTGTCCGCGCTTGCCATGTTCGGCGCGAGCTGGTTCCTCCGACGCGGATACCGGCCCACCGGCGATTCGCTGGCCGCGCAGGCCGCCGGTTTCGGATTGATGGCAATGGGGGGCTGGCTGGGCGGCACGCTCGTCTATCGCAACCAGATCGGCGTGGACCATCGGTACGCGGACGCGGGCAAGTGGAAGGAGGAATCTGCGGAACCTGCGGGCACCGATCTGGTCGTGCGCGCCGCGGACCTCGAGGTGAACCAGATGCAGCTCGTGCATGCTGAAGGCGAGCGCGTGGTGGTGGCCCGGACCGAAGATGGTTATCGCGCGTTCGACGACCGCTGCACGCACAAGGGCGGGCCGCTCTCCGACGGCGTCCTCATCTGTGGCACCGTGCAGTGCCCCTGGCACGGATCGCAGTTCGACGTGACCACTGGCGACGTAAAGTGCGGTCCGGCGGAGGAGCGCATCGGCACGCGGGGCGTGAACGCGTCAGACGGCCAGCTGCGTCTCGAGCCAGCGAACCGATTGATGCTGAAGAAGTGACAACGAATTCGCCGCTCATTTGACATGCCGTCCGCCGTCGACGCGGATCGTCTCGCCCGTGATGAAGTCGGTATCGATCAATGCGATAACGGCCTTGGCGATCTCGATTTCGCCGCCCCAGCGTCCGAGAGGGGTTGAGCGCTCGATCTTTTCGATCTCCTCCTGCGAGGTCCCTTCCGGCGCGACGATCGGGCCGGGGGCAACGGCATTCACGAGGATCTGGTCCGACGCGAGCTCCAGCGCGAGCGCTTCGGTGATCGCGATCACGCCCGCCTTCGCCACGTAATACGGCGCGTAGCCGTAATAGCGCGGCCGCCGGCTTGCCGCCACCCAGTCCGTGAAGTTGACGATGCGGCCGCCGCCCTGCTTGCGCATGTGGGGAACCGCTGCGCGCGAGCAGAACCAGGTTGCGTCGAGATCGACACGCATCTGCTGATGCCAGTCCTGCTCCGTCAGCTCGTTGAACGGCTTCGACCGGTACATCGATGCCATGTTCACGAGAATATCCACGCGGCCAAGTGTCTCGACCGTCTCGTTCACCGCGCGCGTGCACGCCTCCGGCTGGCGTAGATCTACCTCGATGGTGTGCGCCCGCCGGCGGAGAGCTCGCACCTGGCTCGCGACGTACTCGGCTTCTGCCGCTGATGAGTGATACGTCAGCGCGATGTCGGCGCCCCTGCGGGCGAGTTCCTCGGCAACGACAGCGCCGATCCGTTTGCCGCCGGTGATCAGTGCAACGCGCGAGTCGAAGTTCACGCCTCGATGAGGCCGACGAGGATCAGCCCGAACTTGAGCGATCCGGCGGAGGCAGGCACTTCGAACACCACCGAGGTGTGTCCCGCATCGGTCTGCGTGACCGACAGCGGCTCGCCCGTGGACACAGGCGGATCGAGGCTGAGCACGGCGGGATGCGAGATGTTGATCGATTTCTTCGCCAGATCGACCGCCGCGTCATGCCCGAGCGCGTCGGGACTCTTATCCTCGGTGGCGGGCGTCGCCAGCAGGAACTCGCGGTACGGGGATACCCCGAGGTGATCGCCATTCTGTGGCTGCAGCGCGTAACGAAGCAGGAACGTGCCTGGCTTCATCGTGCGTCCGCGGATGTCGCGGAACGGCGCGGACACTTTCATCGCGCCGACGAGCGTCCCCTCGGCGACTGCGCTCCAGTCCTTCCCCTTCATGTCGAGCGACTTCACCCACCAGAACTCGATGGTGTTGGCGCCGACTGTCGCCGTCGCGCCACCCGGCGCGAGCAGCGCCTGCACCGGCGCGGCAATGTCCGCCGGCACCGGGTTGGTGTGCTTGGTGACTGACACATCGTTGGCCAGCACCGGAAGGACAGCCAGGCTCACAAGGACAAGACAGGCGCAGGCCCAACGAACCGCATGAGCGGCACGAACCCAATGAACCCGGTGAACCCCATGAACCCGATGAATCCCATGAACCTGATGAACCATGGTCGTGGCCTGTACAGACAAACGGCGCTGGTCGCCCAGCGCCGAATCACCGATCACGAATCGCTAATCACGAATCACGAATTCACGATCAGTAGCTGAACTTCGCAAAGAAGGCCGACCGCTTGTTCGGATCGCTCCACTTCGTGCCGAGCGTGCTGCCGCTGAAGGCATGGGCTTCGGCTACGCCCATCGCTCCCTGCTGGATCGTGGTGAGCGGACGGAACCACTGCATGGCGCCACAGCTCGGGTCGTGCGTCAGGTGCTTGTTCACGGTGAGTTGCACGTCGGGCGCCGCGATCGCGATGCGATCCTTGTCGGCCCAGTACGTGATCTGCGCCGGCTTCACACTGACGATATCCTTGATCACGCCCTTCGAGAGCTCCCGGGCCATCGCGACGAGCGCTTCGCGCTGCGTGTCGGTCGCCCTCGCATCCACGACGAGCGCGGCCTTGACCACCTCAGGCGCTTCGCCGCCCATCTCGCGCATCCCGAGGTTGCGATCACCGTTCACGGCCGCGACCACCGTGAGGCCGTCGAGCGAGACACCCTGGTAGCTGCCCCGATCGACCTTCCACGCCATGACCGCCTGCCGGCCCATGGTTTCGGCTTCGCTGTTCATGATGCAGCCGCCGGCGAACACCTCGGCCGTGCGCGCTTCGACGTACTCACCCGAGATTGTGCCGTTCGAGCCAGCAAGCAGGGAGGTGGAGGCGAGCCCCAGGATCGCTGCCGCGACAAATGCGTGCTTCATGTAAATACTCCAAGGACATTCTAATCGATTCGCGAGACAACGGAGTCCAGCCGTCAGTTCCTGCTGAAGATCCACGCGATATTCCGCACCGTCCCGAGGCACGCGGGTGCCTCTGAGGCGACGCTTGGTGCCATCGTGAGCGTCGCCGCATCCCACCTCATCATGCGCGTCGTCGTGCGGCCGGACATGGTCATCTGGCCCCGACACCGGCCCGTTCCAGTGGCTGGTTCCGCTTCGATCCGGACCGTGCCGACGAACTCAGGGTCCACCGTCCCGGAGAGCGTACCGCTGAACGTGCCAGTCCAGCTTTCCCAGCCAGCGGCCGTGAACCTCACGGTGCCGTCGATGTTGCGGTCGTTCTGCGACGCCACATTCAGGCTCAGCGTCGTGATGAGGTGAACGTTATTCGCCTGCTCGAAATCCGAGGTGCCGGTCCACGTTCCAACGACGAGCGGAACGCCAGACGGTGGTGGCGACGTCGTAGAACTGGGGCCAGCGGGGGTCAGCGGAGCCTCGTCCCCGCCGCCACACGCGGCAACACACACGAAGGTCATCGCGACCGCCAGGGGAGCCAGGCATCGCAGTAATGCAGCCATCGACCATTCCTACACCGGGGGGAGGGTCCTGAAATGGTAGAGCTTAAACCCAGCCGAATCAAGGGAAAGGACAGGGCCGGCGAAAAACCGGCCCAAAACGGCACGGGCGACGACTGAAGTCGTCCCGCTGCGCCCGCGGATGACCGTGGACCGACCAACTTACGAACCTACGAACCCACGAACCTGCTTCTAGTGTTCGCAACACTCCCTGTTGCCCTGGCAGCTCTCGCGATGCACAGATTTGCCATCGGGGCCGAGGCCGCGCATGGTCTTGGTGCACCAGTACGCGGTGGCATCGTAGGGGTCGTAGAACTTGTGCTCGTCTGGATCGACGACGGTGAGCACGTACATCCCCTTGTGGCGGAGATGTTCGCAGTGATGCTCCTGGACGAGCGGCGAAGCCGGTTTCGGATAATCCATACAGTTTCTCCGCGTCTCTGCGTCTCCGCGCGTCAGACCGTCCGCAGGCCCGCGGCCCGCATGATCGCGCGCTTCACCGCGGTGCGCGCCACCTGCACCTTGTAGCTGTTCTGCGTCATCGGCGTCGCGCCGCGCACGGCAGCCGCCGCGACATCCGCCGCCACGGCCTCGGTGATCGTCTTGCCCGCGAGCGCCTGCTCGGCGGCTTCACTGCGCCATGGAATAGGCGCCACGGCACCCATCACGACGCGCGCGGCCTTCACGCGGTTTCCGTCCATCGTCATGTTGACCGACGCCATGGCCATGGGCCAATCGTGCGACTGCTTGAAACGCACCTCGTAGGTGGCCGACTTCGCGCCGGTCGCCGCCGGCAGGATCACGTGCGTGAGCAGTTCGTTGGAGCGCAGCACGGTCTCGCCATAGAGATTGTCCGCCGGCAATTGGAAGAACTCGCCCGCGTCAACCTCGCGCTCGCCGCTCGGACCGACGACGCGGAAGCGTGCGCCGTAGGCGATGAGCGGCACCGCCAGGCTCGACGGGTGCACGATGTGGCACGGACCGCCGCCGAAGATCGCGTGATACTGGTTCTCGCCGTCAACGGCGAAGCAGCGCGATCCGCCTTTCTTCAGGCAATGGAACTCCTCGTTGCGGAAGTACCAGCAGCGCGGACGCTGCATGATGTTGCCGCCGACCGTGCCCGCGTTGCGTATCTGCGGCGTACCGACTTCCTCGGCCGCGGAGACAAGCGCGGGGTAGGCTTTCGCCACGGCCGCGTGTTCGGTCAGCTCCACGAGCGTGACCGCCGCGCCAATACGCGCGCCGCCACCCTGCGTGGTAATCGTCTTGTCGAGGTTCTTGACGTTGACGACGCGCTCGGGCTGCGCGATGTAGTTCTTCATCAGCCCGACGAGATCCATCCCACCGGCAATCGGCAGCACGCGCCCGCGCTGCGCGTCGAGCCCGGCGAGCGCCTCGCGCTCGTTGGCGGCATTGACGTAAGCAAAGGCCTTCAATTCGTGCCTCCTGCTCTCTCGAGCGCGGTCAACAGCTTCTCCGGGGTAATCGGCAAGCTGCGAATCGTGACGCCAGTCGCGTTGCGCACGGCGTTGGCGATTGCCGCTGCCGTGGACACCGCCGGCGGCTCACCGATGCCGATGACGCCGCGCTCCGGCTGGTTCATGACGCGTACGTCGATCTTCGGAATGTCCGACATGCCGGCGATGCGATACCACTCCATGTCCGGGTTCACCATCTGCGCCGTGTTGCGGTCGAGAATGCGATCCTCGTACAACGCGTAGTTCACGCAGCTGATGATGCCGCCGTAGATTTGCGTCGTCGCCGTCTTCATGTCCACGACCAGGCCCATGTCCTGGACGCAGGCGATCCGAGTGACCTTGCAGACGCCGGTCTCGATGTCCACCTCGACATCAGCCGCCTGCACGCCGGTCGTGCCGCTTGCGGAGAGCCCGGCTTCCCACTCGCCGTCCACGGCGATCGGCTCGGTACCCAGCATCTTGCACGCGTCCCGCCACGCCACGGTTTTTCCGCCCTTCGCGATCACGCGGCCGTTCTCGACCGACAGCGCTTCGGGGGCACCGCCAAGCTGCGGCGCGATACGCGCGAACAGTGCGTCGCGCGCCTTGCCGGTGGTGACGCGGATCGCCGGCGATACCGACGCCGCGGTCGTCGAGCCGCCGCTACCGCCGCTGAACGGATAGTTGCTGTCGCCGATCTGCGCCGTGACGAGGTCCATCGGAATCGCGAGCGTCTCGGCTGCCACCATCATGACGATGGTTTTCGTCCCGACGCCGATGTCCTGCGTGCCGCACCGGACCACGACGGTCCCGTCCGGGTTGATCTCGACGTGCGCGCGGGTGCCGCGGCCAGCTCCGCCCCAGCGGTTCGCCGCCACGCCAAGGCCACGCTTGATCGGGCCAGGTGTTGGATCGCCGGTGGGGTGGCGCTTGCTCCAGCCGATCATCTCCGCGGCTATAGGGAAATACGCCTTCCACATGGCGTTCGGCGCCTGCTCCGGCAGGTTCTTCAGGCGGAACTCAATCGGATCCATCCGCACGCGATCGGCGAGCTCGTCCATCAGCACTTCGGTGACGAAGCAGCCCTGCGGGTGACCCGGCGCGCGCATCGCACGCTGTTGCCCCGCGTTGATGTACACGTCCTTGTGAACGCGGCGTCGATTCGGGAATTGATAGATGTACGGCAGCGGATAGCCCGACCCTGCGCCGGCGCCGCCGGTGCCCCAGGTTTCGGCGTCGAACGCCGTCAACATGCCGTCGGCGGCCACGCCCGCCTTGATCTTGGCGTATGCCGACGGGCGGTTGCCGGTTGCGAGATGCTCTTCCTTCCGATCGAGCAGCAGGTGTACCGGCGCGTTCGCCTCCTTCGCGAGCCGCGCGCAGATGATCCCCTGCACGTCGGGTCCGAACTTGCTCCCGAACCCGCCACCCATGTACTCGGTGATCACGCGGACGTTCGTCATCGGCACGTTCAGCGCCTTGGCAAAACCCTCGCGCGTGCCGTGCACCGCCTGCGTGGACACCCACGCGGTCAACTGCTCGCCGCTCCACTCGCAGACGCAGCCGTGCGTTTCAAGCGACGCGTGCGTCACAACCTGCGTGTTGTAGGTGTTTTCGACCACGTGCGCGGCGGCCTGGAAGCCGGCGGCGAGATCACCGTTCTCTTCGGCGGCGCCGACCTTGATGTTTCCCCCTTCGAACACCGCCGGCGCTTCGGGTTGTAGCGCCTGCTCGACGTTCGCCAGGTGCGGCAGCGGTTCGTACTCCACGCGGATCAACCGAAGCGCGTCGAGCGCCTGCTCTTCGGTGCCGGCTGCGACGGCGGCGACTTCGTCGCCCTGGAACACGGCCTTCTCGCCTGGCTTACGCCAGGGCAGCACCACCTTGACGCCGGGCGCTTTCTCGGCGGCGGCGACGTCGATCGACTTGATGCGCGCGTGCGCGTGCGGCGATCGCAGGATCTTTCCCCACAGCATGCCGGGGCGCTTGATGTCGTACGAATATTTCGCGCGTCCGGTAGCCTTGACCGGACCATCTATCCGCTTGACCTCGGTGCCGAGCAGTGTCGGCTTCTCAGGCCACGGGTACTTCTCGTGTTTTGCGGGGACCGCCGCCGCGCGCACTTCGGGGACCTGGCGCATCTCCTCAGCCACGGGCCACCCCCTTCGTCTTCAACGCCGCCTCGAGGACGCCGACATACGTCCCGCACCGGCAGATGTTGCCGTCGAGATGCTTGCGCGCCTGCTCCGCGGTCGGATTCGGAATCTTCTCGAGCAGCGCCACCGTCGCGACGACGAAGCCGGGCGTGCAGAAGCCGCACATCAACCCGTCGGTGTCGCAGAAGGCCTGCTGCACGGGGTGCAGCACCGTGTTATTGGCAAGGCCCTCGACCGTCCTGATGTTCCTGGCCTGCGACTCGATCGCGAGCGTCGAGCACGAATAGATGGCGCGGCCGTCCACGATCATCGTGCAGGCGCCGCACGACCCGCGGTCGCACACGCGCTTGCTGCCGGTCATGTCGAGCTTGT
>WUUC01238221.1_pt1 | contig 19063 bp, 15 predicted proteins | sample 6278441 | NCBI WGS metagenome assembly WUUC01 (sample SAMN13675441, study PRJNA597444) | soil metagenome | isolation source: soil | place: USA: Washington | collected 2017-10 | reverse complement strand
CATGTTGTTGAGCTTGCGGTGCATGTTGACCCGGGCCTTGCTGATGACGGCGGCGCGGATGTCGGGGCGCCACGTGGGCCGCTGAAGGGCCGGCCATGTCTCGCCCTCCTTGTAGGACTTTCCCTGCGGGCGCTCCCTGAGCTTCCCGACGCCGCCCTTCACCGTCGCCTTGATCGCCGACAGCACGGCGGCCAGGGCCGGGTCGACCTGCTTGTGCTGCTCCATCGCCGCGAGGAACTGTCGGTCGTCCAGGTCCCGGGTGACGCCGAGGTCGGCGAGGGTGTCGACGTAGGCGGTCTTGAGGCGGTCGTGCCACGGGTCCAGGTACGCGCCGGTCTCGCGGCGCAGGTACGCCTCCAACGGCTGCACGTTGTAGCCGAGCTCCTGTGCGTAGGCGACGGTGTGCGTCTGGTACCAGGCCGGGCCCACCGGGCGGGTGCCGTCCGGGGTGAACGGGCTGGGCAGGCGCGGGTCCAGCTCGATGTGGGAGAGGTCGACCAGCCAGCTCCCGGGGATCTTCGGGTTGAACTTCGGGGCGTGAAAGTGGTCGGGCGCGGACAGGCCGACGACCAGGCGGGCCGCAGCGGCGAGGAAAGCGGTGTTGAGGTCCAGGCCGACTGCGAAGGGCAGCGTGCACTCCTCATCCGTCAGCAGGTCCACCGACCGCACCCACTGGTACGCCTCCTCGTTCAGGAACCCGCCGGTCCATCCGGAGTTCACGACGACGGGGTGCTCCGGGGTGGCCTCCGGCGGCGCCGGGTCCACCGGCTCCGTCCCCAGCGAGCCCGCGTTGCAGCCGGAGACCCAGTTCCCGGTCTCCGGGTCCTGCACAGCCTTCGTCGGCGGGCGCAGCGCCGTCATCAGCTCTAGGCCGGAGACGGCGGTGGAACCGCGCGGGGTGATGACCCGCTGGGCGTACACGCCGAGGACGCGGGCGATGTCGGCCGGCCCCATGTCCGCGACGCCGGGCCACGACCGGGAGTCGAGGGCGTCCCAGGACAGAATCGCGAGCTGCACGCACTGCCGCTCACGCCCTTGAGTCTTGCGGTAGATCCGCGCCCACGGACCGAATCCCCGTTGCGTGAGCTGCCACTTCGCCTTCGCGACCTGTTTGACGACCGGGTGGTCCTCGTGCAGGCGCAGGGAGCGGCGCTGCTCGTGGCCCTCCAGGCGCTCCGGCAGCCCCAGCTTCACCGCGGCCTCGGCGGTGAGCACGATCAGCGGATCACTGTCCTTGCCGTACCGGTTGAGCTTCGCGGCACCAAGGCCGGACTCGCGCAGCGTCCACTCCACCAGCTCCACCACCGTCGTGGCCGGACAGTCCAGCACGATCCCATCGACGCCGTACGCGGAACCGTCACCGTCCAGCACCACGAGCGGGCCATGCGGGAACCGCGGGTCGACGGCGGACGTCGCCGCCTTCTTCACCACCGGGCGACGTGACGACGTCACCGGGCGAGCGGCCGGACGCTCGGGCGCGGCCTGGACAGCCGGGGCCTCCACCTGGGCGGCGGTCTTCGTCTCGGTGGCCTCGGGCTCGGCCGGGCCGGTGAACGCAGCCGGTGCCTCCGGCAGCGGCGCGGCGGCCGGGACTGGCGCGGGCGCGGCAGGGGTGCCGTGGGCGGGGTACTTCGCTGCCCAGCCGTTCAGCAGCCGCTGGTACGCCTCCAGGCGCGGTGACTTCGGCTCGGAGCGGCCGTTCTCATAGTTCTTGACTGTCTGCGTCGACGTCTTCAGCGCAAGCGCGAGGCGGGCCTGGGTGATCCCGGCGGCCTCGCGCAGCCGGGCGCGCTCCTGCGGAGGCGGGAGCTGAGGCTCCTCGTCCAACAGTGCGTCCACCGACGCGAACAACTCTTCCTCGGTTGCCATACCTGAACACTAACAACACTTACCCCATAATTTATCCATTTATTTAACTCGATACGAATTGGCGAGGGGCTGGAACGCACAAAGGTCTTCTCGGTCGGAGTACCCCGGGTGTTGTCGTCTGCCATCGAGACGTCAGCGGAGTCTGCCACTGGATGTCAGTGGTTCTGCCATGAGGTGTGTCAGTAGGTGCTGACGTCGTCGGCGTCGGTGAGGCGGAGGCCGTACCGGACGTCGTCGGCCAGGACGGCGGTGCCGCTGTCGTCGGCGCGGACCAGGAGCCCAGCGTCGAGCAGGCCCGCGATGGTGGCCGCGGTCGGCTCCTCGGGGTCGGTGGAGACGGACCCGTCGTAGGACGCCTCGAACAGCACAGCCGCGTCCTCGTCGCTGAGCACGTCGCGCTGGAGCGGCCGGTAGTGCGCATCGCGCGGGTTGCGCCACGCTTCGGTGTGGTTGGCGGGGTGGACCCAGTTCATCTGCCGCTCGGTGAGGACGTCCAGGCGCGGGCTGAGGGTGAAGTGCGCGGGGGCGGTGCACCGCAGGGCGTACGGCCCGGCGAGGTGGGGGTGGGCCCAGGCGCGTTCGATGGCGTCGCTGACGCGGTCGAGGTTCCAGCGGAGGCACTCGGCGAGGAAGTCGGCGGTGAGCGGGCGGCCAGCGTGGGCGAGCGCGTTGAGCAGGGCGACGGCGTCCGTGTCGGTGCCGGGGGCGGGCTCGGGCGGAAGCTGGGCGTCGAAGTAGCGGGGCCGGTCGTAGACGCCGGCGGCATACGGGGTGAGGTCGGCGGGGTGGAGGTCCAGGCGCCGGGCGAGTTCGAGGACGACGTGCAGGGGCTGGTTGGGCAGGTGGTCCAGGGAGATGTCGGCTTCATGGACGCCGAGGAGGTCGGCGAGCTCCCAGGCGGACATGCCCGCGTTGTGCTGGCGGCGGCGCAGTTCCTCGCCCCAGCCGCGGGGCTTGTAGCGCGGGGGCTTGTACGGGCCGGTCACAGCGTGGCTCCCCGGTCGCTGAGGATCTTCACGTCGAGACGGCGGGCGGCCATCCAGTCGGTGAGCGGGGCGGGGCCGGCGCCGAGCTGTGTGCCTTGGCAGGAGCCGCGGTGCAGCCAGATCGGGTCGACGCCGATGCGGTGGCAGGTGCGCAGGACCATTTCGGTCAGGGCCCGGTCGGAGGCTTCGAGCTCGGGGTTCTTGGGGTCGGCGAAGAAGCGGCGGCGGGTGCCGGCGCCGTCCGCGCGGCGGTGGGCGAGGTGGGCGGCGACGAGGTCGGCCGCGTACGGCGGGAGGAGGGTCTTGCCGGTGGTGTGGGCGTAGCTGGGGGACTCGTTCTCGTCGCGGCGGTCGAGCTGGTGGGCCCAGTCGGCGCGGAGGTAGCCGGCGTGCTCGGGGAGGGTCGGCAGGTACAGGTACCGGCCGTGTTCGTCGATGTTGCGGCACAGCAGGTGGGAGAAGCGGTCGGGGGCGGCGGTCAGGTGCAGGGAGAGCACGGTGACGGCGGCGGCGTGGGTGGAGACGGTGGCGCGCAGGGCCCGGCAGATGCCGGGTGTGAGCCAGGTGGTGAGCCGGTTGGGGGCGGCGGGGCCGAGGGCGGCTGGTTGCCAGCGCAGCAGGACACCGCGGGTGAGCAGGGCGGCCTGGACGGCGCGGAGGCGGATGAGGGCGAGGCGGGGGCTGGCGGCGGTGCCCAGGCGTTCGTCGCGCAGGTAGGCGTTGAGCCGCCGCTGGAGCGCGCCGGGGGTGCGGCTGGGGGTCAGCTCGTGGCGGTGGCGGCGTACGAACTCGTCCGTGCGCTGGGCTTCGGCGCGGTAGGTGATGTTGAGCTGGTCGAAGGTGTCTCCGGCGAGGCGGCGGCGGCAGGTGGCGAGGAAGAGGGGGAAGTCGGCGGCCGGCAGGGCGGGCCAGTCGGCGTCGATGTCGGCGTGCTCGTCGGGGTGGAGTGGTTGGTGGGTGGCCGGGGCGGGGAGCGGCAGCAGGTCGTGGAAGATGCTGATGCCGATGACCCGGACCTCTCGGTGGGGTCCGCTGTGCGGGATGCGGCCGCCGTTGCGGCGGGAGCGGCCGAGGCTTTCGAGGGAGTTGCAGGTGCGGGTCGGGTCGGCGGGTGAGGACCAGATCAGCCACAGGTCGGCGTCGATGCGGTCGGCGAGTTTGGCGAGGTCGAGTGCTTCGCCGGGCAGGAGCCGGTGGGCGCGTTCCACGATGACGTCGGTGACACGGGCGGTGCTCAGCCAGGCGGCGGTGGCTTTCCACGCGTCGGTGACATTCAGGCGGGGTGAGTGGACGGCGGCGGGGTTCTTGCCCGCGGCGGCCAGGATGTCCCACACCAGGTCGGTGGTGGAGCGTACGGGGTTGGGGCGGACCACGATCCGGGTCGCGGCTTCGAGCGCGGCCAGGCGCCGGTTGAGATTGGGGTCGTCGGCGGCGTCGATGACGACGCGGACGGTGCGGCGCGGGACGACCGGCCGTGCGAGGGGATCGTCGGTCTCGGGGCCGGCGGCGGACGCGGTCTCAGTCACGCAGGCCGCCGCCGAGGAGGGAGTAGGCGTTGTGCACCGTGGTCTGGTCGACGGTGGCCAGGTTCTGTTCGGCGCACAGAGCGGCGGCGGTGTGGGTGAAGACGGCCCAGTCGCGCATGGTGCCGTGTCCGTAGGAGTTGTCGACGTCGACGAGCAGTTCGTCGGCGGCCTCGGTGTAGATGGGGTGGTAGCGGCGCATCAGGGCCGGGACCTTGCCCGGGGCGAGGGGTGAGAAGGGCAGGCGGCGGAAGACGCGGGAGCGGAGCATCGGCTCCTTGGACAGGACTTCCCAGCAGCCGTCGCCGCCGACGTAGAGCAGCGCGAAGCGGGTCTTGGGGTGGTCGTGGAGGTGGCGCAGCAGCTCGATGCAGTCGCCGTTGAGGCGCTGGGCCTCGTCGACGACGACCAGGCGCATCGGGGTGGCGAGCAGGCCGACGAGTTTGGTGGTGAGGTCGAAGCGGTTGCGGGAGGTGGGGGTGTCGGCGCCGGTGAGTTCGCGCAGCAGCTGGTCGGCGATCATGCGCATGGTCGGGCGGGAGGGGAAGGTCAGCAGGCACACCTGCGGCCGGTCGACGGCGGGGAGCGCGTCGAGGGCTTCGAGGGCGGCTTCGACGGCGAAGGTCTTGCCGGTGCCGGCCGGGCCGTGGACGACGCCGGTCGCCGCGTGCGCGACGAGGTCGCGGACGATCCGGGCGGTCATCTGGAAGTGACCGGTGGGCAGGGCCGCGGCCCCGGTCAGGTCGACGAAGTGGCGCGGCATCAGCTCTCCGGATCGGCGGGGGCGGGGGCGGTGGGGTCAATCAGCCCGAGCAGGCTGGTGGAGGCGCGGGCGGCCAGGGCTGCGTCGCGGTCGCGCTGCGTACGGCTGCGGCCGTCGGCGGCCGGGACGAGCCGGGACTCCGCGGGGGCGCTGTCCCCGGTCATGGGGGCCAGGGTGCGGCGGGCCTGGCGGGAGGCGCGGCGCCGCTCCCGGCCGAGCCGGTCGGCTTCGGCGCGGGCGTGCTCGCGGAACGCCTCGGTCTGCGCGGGGGTGAGCTGCCCGGTCGGGTGGGCGGTGCACAGGTGGGTGGCCCCGTCGTACACCTCGATGGTGCGGTCGTCGTGCGGCATGTAGCGGATCTGGACGCGCTGTCCGCCGCGCCCGTGCAGCTCGGGGGCGACGTAGGCCAGGCCGTTGAAGTTGATGCCGTCCTTCTGCACGATCCGGGTCGCGCCGGCGAGCATGAGGTGGCGCAGCTGCTCGGCGGGAACGCGTCGCAGCGGCGCCTGGTCCTCTTCCCACGCTGTCAGTGGGGTGCGCCCGCCGAGCATCCGGTGGCGGTGGGCGGTGTTGTACCAGCGGGCCCAGTCGGCGAACCTCTTCACGAACCGCTCCAGGCGCAGCGGCCCTTCGCCGTCGGCGGCGCTCTCGGCGGCGCGCTGGGCGGCGACCGAGTCCTTGATCGGCCCGTACAAGCGCCCGCCGGCGTCGCGCGGGCCGCCAGTGAAGCCGGGGAGCTGGGAGATCAGCATCTGCTCGATGGTGAGGTTCAGCCGCTCGACCTTGCCCTTGCGGTGCGGCTGGAACGCGGGGAGACGGTGCATGACCACGGCCAGGCCGCCGAGGACCTCCTTGACCGCGCCGGCGGCGAACTCCAGGCCGCGGTCGATGCGTACGAGTTCGGGCACCGCGCCGAACGGCGAGAGGTCGGGCTCGTGGGTGAGCGCCATGCGCATCGCGGTGAGGACCGTGCCGGAGGTCGGGGCGGTGGCGATGGCCCAGCCGAGCAGGGCCCGGGTGCCGTCGTCCACCACGGTGGTCAGCCACGGTGCGAGCGCCTTGCCCTTGGGCGGCAGCACCAGGATCGGGAGCTGCTTGTGGTCCATCTCCCAGATCCGGCCACGCAGCGCGTCGGGGCGGCGCAGGTAGACGGAGCCCGCGCGGCGCCCGGCCTCCCCCGACTTCCAGGCCGCCCGCTCCGCCAGGGTCAGGCCGGTGGTGAACGCCCGGTACAGCGTGCGCTCCGCGACCGGCTTCGCCGATGCCCAGCCCTCGCGCAGGAAGTCGGGCACCGGCGCCCCGGCCGTCGTGCCGTCCCCGTCGGTCACCGCGCGCCGGGCGCGCAGGACCGCGGCGACGTTGCCCCGGTAGAAGGCGAGCGCGTCCCGGTCGGCCTGGCTCAGCTCGTAGCGCGGGCGCACGGCGGGGGCAGCCGGCTTCGGCGGCGCGAGCCAGCGCCACACCGTCCGCTCCGACACCCCGAAACCGTCCGCGACCGTACGCACGTGCGTCGCGGTCAACGCCTCGTCCTCGCGCAGCCGGGACAGCCGTTCGACGGCCGCCCGGCGCTTCTCCGCCGACACCCTCCCCATGCACCGAAGTGTCAGTGGTGGCAGAACCGATGAGACCGAACATGCGCCCGCATCCACACGTACAGGTGAACCGTGCCGGAAGTGGTGGCGCGAGGACGCCGAACAGGATCTGGATGCGGCCGCGCAGGCCCGGATTCCCTCATCAAAGGGTGTCCCGGTGTTCTTGACGGGCCGGGGTTTTTGAAGGAGTTGTTGAAGGCTCTGGAGCCCGTTTCGGTGACCTGCGGCCAATCCTCAGAAAACGTTGGTTACTTGACGGCACACTGGCGTCCGTGACGACCTTGACCGACGTGCTCGGCGCGGACGACGACCGTCTGCTCGCCTTCCCGCTCCACCCGACCGAGATCCGTATCGGGTACGCGAGGGTCAGTACCGGATCGCAACGGCTCGACCGGCAAATGGACCAGCTCACCGAGGCCAAGTGCCGGCGCATCTTCGCGGACAAGAAGTCCGGCAAGAACGACGCCCGGCCGGAGCTGAAGGCGTGCCACGCCTTCCTCCAGACCGGCGACACCCTCGTCGTGCCGAGCCTGGACCGGTACGGCCGCTCGTTGCAGGACCTGGTGAACATGGTCGCGATCTTGCGCGAGCGCCAGATCGGCTTCACCTCGCTGCACGAGAAGCTCGACACCCTCACCCCCGGCGGCCGGCTGATCTTCCACGTCTTCGCCGCGCTCGCGGAGTTCATCAGGGAGCTGATCGTGCAGGGCACGAACGAGGGCCTGGCCGCCGCGCGAGCCCGCGGCCGCGTCGGCGGCCGACCTACCGTCGTCAACGACGACCTGCTCCGCAAGGCCAAGGACATGCTGCCCAACCCGGAGAACAGCGTGGAGTCGATCGCGAAGATCCTCGGCGTCTCCGTCGGCACCCTCTACAACCACATCCCCGACCTCAAGGAGCTCCGGGCCTCCCGCGTCCCCGCCCAGCTCGAAGGGGGCGCCCGGTGATCCCGCAGCCGCACCGCATGAAGGGCAACGCCCTGGTCCTGGGCGCCGTCGCCGGGGAGGTCGGGCCCTTCGGGCCGTACGGCGGCGAAGCCGACGGTGACGTCGTCGACGACCTGGACCAGGCGCACGCCGAGCCCGACGAAGGGCGTACGGACCGATGACCGGGCTGTGGCGAACGGTGCTGTCCACGTTCACCCCGCGGCCGCGCGAGGCCAGCGGCGAGTCGGACGAGAGCTGGGTGTACTTCCCGCCGGTCACCGACGGCGGCTACCAGCAGATCGAGATCCGGACCACCGACGGCTACGACTTCGCCCGCCTGACCTGGGCCACCTGCTCCCGCTGCCGGATAGGGCTCGTCGCCAAGATCAGGGTCGACGACGTCTGGCAGCGCAAGGGCTACGGCACCGCATGATGCGGCGGGCGATGCGCGGCTACGAGACCTATACGGCCCCGGACTCCTACCTCTGTCCCCAGGGAAAAGAGCCACGCCATTGCCGATCGGGCGTAAACGTATCGACTTCTCGGGGGTGTCCACCTGTGTCCGTGCAAGCGACTCTGGGAGGTAGTCAGTGCTGTCCGTGCTCGAAGAGCCGACTGTCCTGTCGGCATTGCTCACCGTCATCGTTGAGGCGGTGCGGCTGGTGCAGTCAGCTCGATCCGTGTCACCTCCACAACCGGTGGTGATCTGTGTAGATCGGAAGCTGTGCAGCGGGAAGGAGGGGGAATGATGGGGAGCGGCGACGAGGTAACGCAGCCGCGCGAGTCGATGCATGACTTCTATAAGCGCATGTGCCCGAAGCTCATCACCCGCGCCTACATGATGTGCGGGAACCTGCATGATGCTGAGGACGTGGTGCAAGAGTCGTTCGCGGCGGTTCTGCCCCGGTGGGCGCAATACGGAAGTTACGAGACTCCCGAAGCCGTAGTGCACCGCGCCATGGTCCAGCGGGTGTGGAAGATGCAGCAGCGGCGCGCTCGTTGGCTCAAACGCATCAGGGACATCCCCCTGCATGGCTCCGGTCCTGACCCGCAGTTCAGCGCCGAGACCAGCGAGTTACTCGCGGCGTTGCGGGATCTGCCGGACCGTCAGCGCACCGTACTTGTCCTGTACGCATGGAGCGGGTTCTCGACACAAGAGATCGCGGACCAGCTTGGGATCTCCGCCACCACGGTGAGGGTCCACATGCACAAAGCGCGAGCGAGCCTCAAACTCTGGCTCGGGCCGGGGGAATGGGGCGCCGATCATCCTGAATTCCTTCCGGCAACAGTCGAGATGACCCTCAGCATCCTGCCACCGAACGCGGATGGGGACGAAGACGAAGCGGCTATGGCTGCTGTCCGCCGTGCCGGGGAAGAGCTGGACCACTACTTCGAGGCGGACCGCACCACCCAGGAACGGATTCTGACTGCCCTGAGGGACACCGCAACCCGGCAGGGATGGTTCGCAGAGGGAGAGGAGTGACCCGTGTCATCGACACGGCCCTGGACAGACAGGCTGTCGAACACACTGCGCACGGCGACCGCCCGAACGCTGCTTCTAGGCCTGCACGCGATCGTTCTCTGCGTTGTGCTGGGCTACCTCCTGGTCTGGCTCGCGCTAATGCTGGCGATCACGAATGAAGCGGGCTCGGCAACCACCAAAATCTACTTCCTGAAGTCGATGTTTTTCTTGTCCGTTGCCGCTGCGGCCATCGTGGGCCCCACAGGTGTCGCGCTCGTAAGAGCGATGAGGATGACCCGTACGGGAGGAAACGCCCACCCACCGGGTTCAGAGTCACTTAAGCCGACGGATGCTCCGGAACTGTGGAGCATGGTTGACGAGCTTGACTCACGCCTCGGCACCCGGATGAAAACCCGGATCTGGCTTATACCCCACGCAAATGCCGCGGTGGCGGTCGAAACACGGCGAGGCCGCCCCAGCAAGACCCTCTACCTCGGTGTGCCGCTCCTGGCGGGGGTGGACCGTGAGGAGTTGCGCGCCATCCTGTGCCACGAGCTCGCCCACTGCGCCGGGCGGCATCACCGCTTCGGCGTCCTAGCCCTCCGAGGTTCCAGAAAACTGCATGACCTAGGTGAGGGGTTGCGTAGCGCGATGATGATCACGACGGACGTATCCGTTTTGAATCGGCTGCTGCGGTGGAACACTCGTGTGCTGATCAGGCTGTTCCACAGCTACAGGGTCCTACACGACTGGATCACCCGATCTGCACGCCACTGGCAGGAGTACGAAGCCGACCAGATCGCGGCGCGACATGTGGGCGCTGGCCTGATGAGACGGGCACTGCTGCGATCCCATGAGACCGCGGCAGCGTGGGAAGCCTTCAGCAAGGCATCGATCCCGCAGGCGCCTCAGGACCTGTGGGAAGAATTCCGCCGATCGCTGGGTGACACGCTTCTACCCGCTCGCGCCGGTCAGCGATCGCGCCAACCCAAGAAGGGACACAAGTCCTCACACCCCACTCTCCCGCAACGCCTGGCAGCCCTCAGTACGGGCCAAGAGGACGGCCCTGCGCCGACCGGAGTACCCAGTCTGCAGCTTCTGTCATCGACAGCTGAAGGAACCGAAACGCGATGGCCAAAGCTGCCGTATCCAGTCAAGCGTGACCAGGACTCGAACAATTCGAACAAGCGATCTAGGATCGAGCGGGAGCCCTTCCCCCTCAGCCACATGCTGGCAGGGGCCGGGTTTACGGCGTTTGCCCTCATCATGCATATTTCCTTGTCAAAGGCCTTTGGCTGATGACCGCCGGGGCTCGGTCGCCTGCGGCTGGTGGACCGACGTGCAGCGTCGAAGAGGTGCAGCGTCGAAGAGGTGCAGGAGGCGGCGGGCGTGACTGACCGACGTCGGTTGCGCCATCGGATCGCGTAGCCGTCACACGGTGAGCCCCGCCGAACCGTCGCCCGCCCGGTCACGCCACGCTGCCGTACGGCACCGAGCAGTACCGGCGCCTCGGCGCTGAACCTGAAGGCAGCGGCTCGCGGCACATCACGCAGGTCCGCTGCGTGCTAGCCATACCTCCGGTCTACGCCCATCCACGCCCGCACGCCACTGACACTCTTCGTGGCAGAACTCCTGACGTTCTCGTGGCAGACGACATGGGGGACAACTGCGCGGACAGCTCACCGAGCGCGTCCTGCCACTGAGCGGACTGCTGTAATACGCCCCGTCCGCCCTGCCGGAGGAGGCCCCGCGTACCGCCGCCCCGGGTGCCCGCGCCGAGCACCGGGACCGTCCGGCGCGCGCATCGGATCTGATCGGCCGGTGACCACCGGACGCCCTGCACCGGGGGTATGGCCTGTGCTCGGATCGGATCTGCCGCCGGCGACCGCGCCGATGACCGTGGAGGCGCTGGCAAAGCAGTGGCCGACAGGGGCCGAGGAGGTGGAACTCATCCACGGGGTGATCGTCTTCGCCGGCCATTTCGACGAACGGGACCGCGGTTGGACAACGGCCAGGAGAGATCCGGCCGCGTTGCTCAGGTCGTCATGAGGCGGTCGTAGTCCTCGGCCTGCCGGGCCAGGTCGTCTTCAGGGATGCCGGTGAAAGCGCTCATCTGACCGTAGGTCAGCCCGGCGCGGCGTCCGGCCAGCGCGAGTTCCCACAGGGTCTGGTCGATCCGGGCCCTGGCGGTGCCGAGGGAGACCATGCCGAGTTCGACACCGGTCGCGGCCGGCGCAGTGCCCTCGATCTTCAGCTCGGCCAGGTGACGCACCGCGCTGGTGATCAGGTCGGTGACGAACTCCGGCATGTCGGAGGGGACGTCTGCCGCCCAGGTCCGCGTCTGTGGTTGCGGTGGGCTGACGTCGGCGTGCTGGGCGCGGCGATCGGTGACGTACTGCCACACCCACCGGTAGGAGACCGGAAGTCCGTCGGTACGAAGGTTCAACTGCTCATACAGCCCGAAGGCCGAGCGGCGCTTGTCGGGTGCCTTGGCCTGGTCTTCTTCCAGCAGCGCATCCAGGAACTGACGGGCCTCGTCCAGGCCCTCTTCGTCGGCCGGGAGGGACTGCGGCAGGGGTAGCACGGTCGAGATCGCCTCCTTGGCCGTCTGGCGGTCCACGCCGTGCCGGGCGGCCAGGGAGCTGGGGAGTCTGTCGCCCGCGCGGTGGTCGCGGCGGATCGCCTCGAAGAGTTCTGTCCCTGGCTCGGCCATCGTCTGCTCCCTGGTTGTCTGCGGGCCGTTGGGCGCGTACCCGCCTCATGCTGCCCGGTTCGGTTCCGGTGCGCTGCCCGTGCTCCGGTGTGCGGCAGGCGGCCGTGGGGAACCCGGGGGTCTCGCGGCCGGGTGCCTGCTCGAGCGGGGCGCATGGTGCTCGACCATGCCGCAGGTGTGGGCCGCTTCGGTCACGCCGGCTTGGTCCCAGGGACTCAGCCGCAGCGGGCGGGCTCTGTACTCTCGCCCTTCGAGGTGCCCGAAGCGGTGGGCTGCCTCGATCAAGTCCGCTGCCCAGGACGGTGTCCGATGTTCCCGGTCACGGTCCGGCCGGGTCGGCGGAGCCTTGTGCGCGGCGGACAGCTGCAGCTGCCCGTCCGGGCGGCCGGTGAAGATGCGCACCGCCAGCGCCGCGGCGTGGACGGGATGGGCGATACGCGCGTGAAGCCTGTACGCGAGGAGCGCGGTGTGCTCATCGGGCTCGGGCGGGAAGCGGCCGGCGGCAGGCAGCGGGAGCACCGCGCGGCCCAGGCGGCGGGCCGCCGCCTCGATTTCACCGCGGCCGGGTGCACGTCGCACCGGCAGCAGGAAGCACGGCTCTCCCTCATCAGGCGGGAACTGCCCGTCCGCCTCCCACCACGCGAAACGGCCGACGGGCAGCATCGGAGCTGGCGCGGGAGCACCACGGCTCGGCGGTGCGCGGCCAGGCCGTGCACCGCTTCATGCGGGAGCACGGCGAGGGCGGCGGCCAGGACCGGTGGGAGCGGGCCGTTGCACAGCAGGGTCAGCCGGATTCCGGTCAGCTCCCGCAGGGCGAAGAGGTACTCGAAGTGCCGGGAGCTGATGCGATGTGCCCGGGTGACGATGACATGACCGATGCGCAGCGAGAAGACCCAGGCGGCGACCGCACGCCAGGCGGTCTCGGTGTTGCCGGTCCAGTACGTGCCGTCCTCGCTGCCGGCCGGCGGGAGGTGTTTGCCCATGCTGCGCAGCAGGTCGTGGGCCAGGGAGGCGGGAGCGCTCGCCACGGCGGTGGGGTGGACAGTGACACGGCCCAGCGCCGGAGTGTGGGAGGTCAGCGCGGCGGCCATGAAGGCGTAATCGTCGTGCGGGTCGTGCACCACGGTGAGCGGGGGCAGGCCGGGGCCGGCGCGGCCGGGTGACCATGTGGGCCTCCACGAGCCGGTGATGGTGGTGTCGGGCACGGTGGCCGTACGCGGCAACGGCATCATCACGCTCCGGGTGGTGGCGGTGTGACAGCGGCGGGCGCCGACGCGGAGCCGTTTGTGGCGGCCTCTGTCTGGGTGAAGGGATGGGCGGCCAGGCCGAGGGCGAACAACACGTCCGGATGGAGAGCCGGCTGCTCGCCGGAATGGGCAAGCAGGCGCCGGTTGGCGAGGCGGGGGATCTGCTCGGGTGACACGTCGGCAGGAAGGCCGGTGACGGCGGCGTGCAGCAGGCGGGTGACGGCGGCGGCCTCGCCGGGGGCGAGGGAGGCGGCGGTGTGGCCTGAGTTGTGCAGGTTCTGCCGCTGTTTGGGGCCCAGCAGGCCGGGGACGGCGGTCAGGTGGATGGTGGTGTCGGTGTGGAGGAGCCGGTGGGGGCTGCTGGGCTGATCGAGGTGGGCGGCCAGGGTGGTGGCGGCGCGCTTCAGGCGGTGCGGGGTCCATTCCAGAGCGGAGGCCAGGTCGTCGGGGTGGATGCGGTCGGCCTCGAGCAGGGCGGCGTGCAGCACGGTGGCGTGGCCGGCCGCCTCCGGGGCGGGACGGCGGGTCGGTGCGGACTGGCGCAGGAGGGATTCCGCGGAGGTGTTCAGGGCGCGGGCGAGGGTGAACAGGGTCGCGGCGGGGAGGGTGTGCGGGGTGAGGTGGGTGTCCCAGTCGGCGGTGGGTATGCCGGTCAGCGCGGTCAGGTCCTCGTCGGTGAGCCGGCACTCCATGGCGCGTGTCCGCAAGAACATCAGGTCGAACCCGACCGCGGACGTGCCGCCGGACGGCGCGAGTTGGTCGGTCACGGGCGTAACTCCCCAAGGCGCGGCATCGCATCAGGGGCGGGTGGCGCGGGGGTGTGCAGGTGCCAGCAGCGGGCGGCGGTGTGCCAGTTGTCTCCCACGTGGGTGTGGGCCAGGGCGGGGATCGCAAGCCCGGCGTCGGCGATGAGGGCCTCGAGGCGTGGCGTGGTGCCGAAGCAGTTCGCGAACAGGCCGTGATGGTCGGCGGTGCGCGGGGTGCGGCGGCGGAATTCCACGGCCGCGCGCAGCAGGGGGCGGGCGCGGGGCGGGATCGCGTACATGTGCCGGGGTCCGGGAGGTTCACCGATGTGGATCCGCGAGTCGCGGTCGATGGCCACGGTGGTGCTGCCCTCGTCGACGCATCCGATCTGGGTCATCGACAGCAGCGACTTGTCGGTGCCGGTGAACAGCAGGGCCGCCATCGCGGCGGCGCGCAGCGGGTTGGGCAGGCGCACGGTGATCGTGTGCACGACGCGCGCTGTGAGGGGCACGGTGGTGATGCCCGGTCCCGCGCAACTGGTGAGGTCGTCGGGCACGTTGAGCAGCAGTGAGCGGGCCAGAAAGCCGGCCTGGGCGCCGCGCACGCGCGCCACGGTGTGCTGCGGGCCGGGACTTGAGACGGTCAACCGTGCCATGAACAGCCGCAACGCCTCCGTCTCCTGCAGATTCCAGGGGGTGGGGGCGGCAGGGCCGTCGGCGGGAACGGTGACCTCGGGTTGGGGCGGCCGGGTGTGGGCCAGCCAGGTGCGGGCGGCGGCGTAACCGGCGCGGTACTGGCCGTCTGTGTGGGCGAAGTCGGTGGCGTTCTGGCGGCGCCAGCAGTCTGCGCGGAACGCGGCCACCCCGCTACGGGGCACCGTCGGCAGCGGGTAGACCTGATCGCGCGGGGGCGGGCCGATGCGGCGGCCGACGGCGGCCGGGCCGATCGCGCCGAGGACGGCGGCCGTGCCGCGTTCGGTCACCACGTCCACCAGATGGGCGGCTGTGAGGTGTTCGCGCAGTCGCTGCTCGTCAGCCGGCTCCGGGATGTGGGCGAGGAGCGTGAGGCGGATGCCGGTGTCCGCTCGCCACGCGGCCAGGCGGCGCAGCCGCTCGGTGGTGAGGCGGTGAGCGCGCAGGACGATCGCCTCGTGCACGTCGGTGACCAGGGTCCAGCAGGTCACTGCCCGCCAGGCCGGGTCGGTGGACATCCGCTCGGCTTCCGGGCGGGAGAACCCGTCGCGGCCCATGGCGCGCAGCACATCCAGCGCGAGGTAGGCCGGGCTGGTGGTGTGCGGGGTGGGATCGACGGTGATCCGGCCGCGGGCGGGATCGGCCCACTGGTAGGCGGCCCGGTGCACCGCGTGGTCGTCGTCGCCGTCCAGCAGCAGCCTCACCGGCCGCGTGGCCGCGGCCGCCGACGGCGGCGTGGCGGCCTGCGGGGCGGTGGCGGGAGAGAGCGTGGGTGTGGTCATGGACGTGGTCCGCCGTCGATCCGGTCGGCCACGGCCTTGAGCAGGTGCTGGTCCGGCGTCTGCGCTCCGGTGGCTGCCAGGGCCCGCTGGGTGTGATGGGTGAGCACGGCCCAGCGGCGCAGAGCGCCGCCGGCGAGGCGGGCGTCCAATGCCTGCAGGTCGCCGGCCGCGACGCTCTGCCACAGCGGATGCAGAGCGGGAACCGCCTGGGGTATCTGGTCGCGGGTGAGCGCAGCGATGTGAAGCCAGCCGGCGCTACGGGTGGCGAGCATCCGCTGGGCGCGCAAGGAGCGTTCGCCGCGCCTCGCGGCGATGAGCACCACGCACAGCCCGCCGGGAGTGTCGTCGTGCAGGAAGCGCAGGTACTCGAAGCAGGACGCCGACAGCCGGTCGGCGTCCTCGACCACGACGATCCTCGGCCCCTGGGTCAGAGCGCGGCGGATCCAGGCGTCGGCGGCCCCCGGGTCGGCAGGTGGTTCGCCGCGCAGACCAAGCTCCCGATGGAGGCAGGCACGCAGGTCCGCCGGTGCCGGCTGAGCCCGGAAATCCAGCGGAAGGTGGCCGCCGAGGCGGTGTGCCACGCTGCGGACGGCGAAGGTCTTGCCGACCCCGGCATCACCCAGCACGCAGAGGAACCGCCGTTGGACACAGGCATCGGCGAGCGCATCACCGACGGCGAGCATGCCCGGGGTGAGCAGAGCGCGTACCCCGGGGACGGCGAGGAAGTGCAGGCCGGGTGGGACGGCGTCTCGCACGACGGTGAAAGGTTCGGCAGCGTCGGCCGGGCCCGGGCCGGCCGACGCCGAGCGCGGGGGCGGGGTGGTCAGCACCGCTTCAGGGCCCAGTCCACGACTGCGTCGTCGACCTTGTCGGCCCCCAAGTGCTCCATGCCCTTGATCACGTGTTTGGTGACCTTCGCCCACTCCCGGAAGGAGCCGAGCGCGTACTGGGTGTCGATGCGCTTCAGCAGCGCCTGGTCCGCGCCCTTCCACACCGGATGGGAGTCGGGCACAGTCTTGAGGATCTCCTCCTCGGTCATCGCCAGGATCTCCAGGCGGATGTAGATCCGCGAGGCCAGCGCCGGGTCGCTCTGCAGCGTCTCGTACGCCTCCCGGCCGCCGACGAAGAGGATGGCGGGCTTGGGGTCGCAGTTGTCCCACAGTTTGCGCAGGAACTCGAAGTTCTCCCGCCGGTACTGCTGGGCCTCGTCACACACAATCACATACGGGCGCCGGGGCAGGCTCTCGCGCAGCAGCTTGTCGAACGCGGTCGGCGTCCCCGGCATCTTGCAGGAGAGGTTCATCTGATGGAACAACTCCTCGCGCAGATCCTTCGGCCCCGGGCGGGAGCGGGCGAAGTCCAGCGGGAGGATCAGATCCGGATTCATCTCCTGGATCGTTGCCCGGGTGCCGAAACTCTTGCCGAGCCCCGCATCGCCGTAGATCACCGACATCGCCTTCGACTCGACGGTGTCGACGACGGTGTCCTTGATCTGCAGCAGCGTGTCGGTGGCGACCAGCGACGAGTCCTCAAGGCCGAGGAAGAACTGTGGGCGCAGATCCGGACGGCGCGGCGCCCCCGACCCGGGCGGCTGCTGCGGCGCGGCAGTAGTGGCGGTGGTGGTCATGCGTCCTCCGAAGACGGATCGGCGGGGGCAGCGGCTTGGCCGGGGCGTACCCAGTCGGCCGGGACGGGAGTCAAAGGCTGATACGGCTCCGCGCGTCGGCGGGGAGCAGCAGGCGCTCTATGGCTGGTGCCCGCGAGTTCGGCGAGCGCCTCTTCTTTGGTCATGCGGGTTGCCTGGACGGGCAGTTGGGGTTCGGTAGCAGGCAGATACCGGTCGCGTCTGCGCTCACCGGAGCGCTGCAGTGCCCGGCGCAGGGCAGCGCTGTGCTCCTGGCGGTCGTCAAGGACCTTGGCGCGCAGTTCCTCGGTGGCCTCGTCGCTGAGGAACGCCCGGCCCAGGTAACGGTCGCCGCGGAAGGTGTACAGGTCGATCTCGTGACTGTGGTGCGGCATCCACCGCACCCGCACCTCGACCCCGATCCGGCCGACACCGTTCTCGGGCATGTAGCAACGGCCCGCGAACTCCACCCCGTGGCTGGTGATCTTCCGGGGCCGGTGATCGCTCTCCAGCATGAACGCGCGCAGCTCGGCCGGAGTGGGCTCGGGCCGGATCTCTGTAGGGTCGGCCAGCCACGCCTCAAGCGGCGTCACCCCGGTGCGCTTCACCACGTGCTTGGTGTTGTGCTCGTGCACCCACTCCCCCAGGCGCTCCACGAATGCCTCAAAGGTCAACGGCGGGTCCTGGTCGCCGAGGCGTCGGCGGTGATCAAGCAGAGGCGCCTTGGTGTAGCGGGGCAGGTCGGCGAAGAAGCGGGTCATGCTGGTGCGGTTCAGCCGCTCGATACCGCCTTTGTGGCGGGCGCTGCGCACCCGGTGCACCGGGACGCCGAGGAGCCCGAAGGCCCGCCGGACGGTCTTGGACAGGAAGTCGGCGCCGCCGTCGACCCGTACGAGCTGAGGCAGTCCCCCGACCGGCCCGTAAGGATCCTCCCGCAGCACGGATGCCCGCACGGCCGCCAGAACTGATCCCCGGTGCGCGGAGCCGGCGGTGACCGCCCAACCCATCACATAGCCCGTGCCGCGGTCCTCGAACCACGTTACCCACACCTTCGACAGCTTCTTGTCGGGCATCATCACGACGAGCGGGGCCTGTTTGTGGTCCCCCTCCCACACCTGGTTCCGCGCCACCGCCGGCCGTTGGAACGCGGGATCGAAACCGCGGGCGGCCGGAATGCCCTCCCGCAGGCCCGCCATGAAACCGGGGTCGAGGTCACGGGCGATGGCGTCGTGCAGCGTGGTCAGACCGATCGGCTCCTCCCCCGCCGCCTTGGCGACGCGCACCAGGTGCTCGTGAGCACGTTTCACATTGCCCTGGTGGTCGGCGAGGACATCGATAATCTCTTCGGTGATCCGAAACCGCCTGCGCTCGGGCTTCTCCGTGGAACCGGTCTCCTCCGCCTGCGCCAGCCAGCGCCACACCTGCCGCACGCTCACGTCCACCGAGTCGGCGACCAACTTCACGTGAGCGGTCGTCAACTCCCCCGCCCCACGCAACTGCAGCAGCCGGGCCACAGCAGCGGGCCGCAACTCGTCCCGATGCCGCCCCAAGCCCGTCTCCGCAGTCTCCGAGGCACCATCCAGTCTCGTCACCGGTGCCGGCACCCGCGAAACGGGCGGGCGGACAACGGCACGGTGATCACGTACAGCCTCCAACAACGAACAGCGGTTGTGTACAGGGCAGTTCAGCCAGACGCATGCGTGTGACGGATGCGTCTGATCCGAGGCTATGAGCCACACATGGGCTTCCCGCCCAGCCGCTCACTCAGACGAGTGGCAGCAGAACGTTCCCGCCAGTTCGACGAACACACGTGCTAAAGGGCCCTCGGGACCGCCACGGGAAACCGGGCCAGCCAGGCACCGCGACACCGACACCGGCGTCGCACTCCCCCGGCGACAGCCGGTGTCCCGCCAGGAACCACCGGACCCACTCCGCACACCGAGACGACCCCACAAAGACCAGGAAGACGAAGGAGATACGACGAACGTGACACCGGCCGATACGGCTTCACATCACTGCAATGTCCGGGAAACCGTCACCATGATCGACCGACCCAACTGCCCTTGAACAGCACCAATATGCCTACACGCCAGTGCCATACAAAGCCGAACATCCCAGTGCCATCACGGCCGAACCTCAC
>WUUC01103906.1_pt1 | contig 19065 bp, 12 predicted proteins | sample 6278441 | NCBI WGS metagenome assembly WUUC01 (sample SAMN13675441, study PRJNA597444) | soil metagenome | isolation source: soil | place: USA: Washington | collected 2017-10 | reverse complement strand
TACCGATCTCCTTCGTGCGCTGAAGCGCCATGAACGATACGAGCCCGAACAGTCCCATGCAGCCAACCACGATCGCCACGATCGAGAACAGCTCGACGAGCTTCATCATGTTCTGTTCGGCCCCATAGAAATTGGCGATCTGCTGATCGAGGAACGCGGAACTATAGATCAGGTCGGGATACATTTCCGTCCAGGCCTTTTCGATAGCCTCGCGGGTTTCGGTAACACTCCCCGGATTGATCTTCACGGCATATTCGTTGTACATATTCATGTACGTCGCAATGAACACGGGCTGGATATTTTCGTGAAGTGATGTGGTATGAAAATCTTCCACGACGCCGACGATCGGGAACTTCCAATCGCCATTGAAAGTCGCCGTTTGACCGATGATCTCTTCTGGAGTCAGACCCAGACTTTCAACAAATTTTTCATTCACCAGGTATTCTTTTAAGGAGTCGGATTGAGTCAGGTTCCTTCCCGCGATCAGCTTAATGTCAAACAGTGAAATGTAATTAGGATCGGCGATCTTACACGAAGCCGAGAAATTCTCGTCTTCAGTACTGTTTCCGAATTTTACCGATGTGCCCCACCGTGACATCGACGACGGCGCGGACCAGCACAACGAGACTTCCTCCACACCGGGTATGCGCTCCAGCTCGCCCTTCAAGGTGTTTGTTTTTTCATCCTGGGATCCTACGGGTATCATGACAATGGCCTCCCGATTGAATCCGAGATCGGTCGTACGCGCATAACGGACCTGGTAGATCACAACGATCAGCACGATCACCAGTATCTGCGAGATCGAAAACTGTGTGACGATCAGCGCGCGGCGAAGATTCAAGCCACCAGACCTTCCTTGCGACAGCTTGCCCTTCAAGGCTTCCACCGCCCGGAATCCCGAAAGGATGATACCAGGATAGAAACCGGCTACGAACGTCACGAACAACAACATCATCGGAATGAAGGTCATCAGCTTCCAATCGAGCAAGTCGAGCGACAGGCGCGACCGGAACCATTCGTTGAAAGGCGGTATCAGCAACGACACGATACCAACAGCAACCACGGTCGACAACAGGGTGATGACAAAAGTCTCGGCCATGAATTGACCGAAGATCTGTGTCCTCAAACCTCCCATGACCTTACGCACACCCACTTCACGCGAACGGCTGACAGCCCGGGCCGTAGCCAGGTTCACGAAGTTCACACAAGCCGTGATCACCAGGAAAAAACCGATCACCGACAAGGCAACAAGAATACGTTTCTCCATGACACCCCCGTAACGCGGGTTGAAATGGACGTCCGATATCGACTGCAGCCTGTAATGATGAACGTTCTTTGATTTCGGCCTGTATTTTTTTACGAAGCCGACCATCGCCCCTTCCACTTCTTCGACGTTCGCATTTGGCTTCAGTCTCACATAACATTGCATGCTCGAAGAGATACCGCCCCATGCATCTTCACTCGCCAGCCACTCGTCGAATTGTTTCAGCGCATCATACGAGACATAGATCTCTGCGCGAAGATCGGTATTGTCAGGCAGGTCCTTCATCACTCCTACTACAAGTAACTCGGTGCGGTTGCCGACTTTGAACACCTGGCCGAGGGGATCGTCATTCCCGAAATATTTTTTTGCAAGCCGTTCCGTAATGATCGCCGTGTTCGGATCGGTGAAAAGTGCCTTTGGATCGGCATTGTTCACCATCGGTATGCTGAAGATATCGTAGAAGTCGGGCTCTGCCATCGCGATATCCGGCTCTATGAATTTCCGCACTTCGCCGTTTTGTGTGATCGAAACCAGCTGGTCGCCGAAGATGGCCATGCGGCCAACCTTCTCCGTGAATGTCAATTCTTCACGCAACGCTCTGCCCACCGGGGCTGGAACACTTCCCGTGTACGATATCTCGTCACGGTGCTGCTCGGTCACCACCCGGTAGATCCGGTCGAGCTCCGGGTGAAAATTGTCGTAGCTCAGGTGGTGCGACACCAGCGAGAAGATCAGCAGGGCGCACGCCATGCCCAGTCCAAGACCCAACACATTAATAATAGTGTATGACGAGTGGCGGGCGATGTTGCGGATCGCGACCAGGATATAATTTCGGATCATAGGTTAAATGTAAAAAGTTATTGATTTCAGGTAAATTATGCCTCCGGTAATGGACAGGTGCGTCCGCTACCGGATATGACGATGCCAAACCGCAGAAAGTTTTTAAAAGCAACAGGAGTCACCGGACTAGGCACATTGCTGTTTTCCAACACCTTCCCGCACGGAATTACCCCTTCACTCGAAAATAGTTACAACATGGCTGAGCAAACTGTCATTGGAAATTACGGTGAATGGGCGAGATCCCTCACGGCCGACCGCCTTCCGTCGCTTTCTTTCCGGAAAAAAGAGCTAACCGACCTCAACCAGTGGAAGACAACGACCCGTCAGCGGGTACGTGACCGCATGGCCATCCCTGACATTGGGGGACTTCCGAAGGTCAACGTGAACAAGCAGTATAACTACGATGGACTGCATATTGAAGAGCTTACCTGGCAGCTGCCGTATGGACGACCGACGGAAGCCGTCTTGCTGAAGCCGCTGAATGCCACCGGCCCGTTGCCTGCCGTACTTGCACTCCATGACCATGGTGGAAATAAATATTATGGCAGCCGCAAGATCGTCCGCCTGTCCGACAAGCTTCCGGCCGGAATTGAAGAACACCAGAAAACATACTACGAAGGAAAAGGCTGGGCCAATGAGCTAGCGAAGCGCGGCTATGTTGTCCTGGTACCCGATGCGTTTCCTTTCGCCAGCCGTCGCGTGATGATCGCAGATGTCCCCGAAGCACGAAGAAATAATTATAAAGATCCCGATCCTGACAGCGTTGAACAGATCTCGAAGTACAACCAGTGGGCTTCCGACCATGAAGAAATCATGGGTAAGTCGTTGTTCAGCGCGGGAACGACGTGGCCTGGCGTCTGGCTTGCAGAAGATATCAAGGCACTGGATGTATTGAGTGCACGCGCGGATGTCGACAAGAACCGGGTAGGCTGCGGCGGGTTGTCGGGTGGCGGAATGCGTTCCGTGTACCTCGCAGGCCTCGATGACCGGATCAAATGTGCCGTGCCAGTCGGGTTCATGACGACTTGGAATGATTTCGCATTGTACAAATCCTATACGCACACGTGGATGATCTACATCCCGTTATTGCCGAACGAGCTTGACTTCCCGGAGATACTCGGCTTGCGGGCTCCCCTGTCGTCGTTAGTGCTCAACAACAATGAAGACCAGTTATTCACGTTATCAGAAATGAAACGGGCCGATGGAATACTCAAGGAGGTGTATAACAAATCAGGCGCCCCGGATAACTACAGGTGTTCATTCTACCCCGGATTGCATAAATTCGACGCAAACATGCAAGACGAAGCATTTAAATGGTTTGATCAATGGCTTACTTAAGAATTGTACTGGCAGTATTTTTTGTTTTAATTTTTAACAGCTGTTCGAAGCAAAAGGGTGAGAAAGAAATTCTTGCAGATACGATCGAACAATCATTGACCGGAACCCTCGATGCCTGGTATCCCCGCGCGATCGACAGCGTGCATGGTGGTTTTCTAAGCTCCTTCACTTTCGATTTCAGACCGGCGGACGACCAGCGTAAGATGATCGTCAGCCAGTCGCGGCACGTGTGGACAAATGCCAAGGCCGCTTTAAGATACCCCGACATCAAACACTATAAAACAGGCGCAACCCACGGCTACAAGTTCCTCCGAGACGTCATGTGGGACAGCACCTACGGCGGATTCTATTGGCTCGTGGAACGCGACGGCACACCGGTGAAGGACGATACGCTGAAAACAGCTTACGGAAATGCGTTCGGCATTTATGCACTCGCCGCCTACTATGAATTCTCGAAAGATCCTGCAGCCCTGCAGCTGGCGAAGGATGCTTTCATGTGGCTCGAACAGCACAGCCACGATCATGAGTACAAAGGATATTACCAGCACATGCACCGGGACGGTACACCCGTGATGCGGACCCGTTCCATGCCGTCGACAGCTGAAACCGGATACAAGGACCAGAACAGCTCCATACACCTCCTCGAAGCATTTACAGAATTGTATCTCGTATGGCAGGATCCATTGCTAAAGGAGCGATTGAGAGAGATGTTGTTTCTCATTCGTGATACCATCGTCACACCGAGTGGCTACCTGACACTGTTCATGGAACGGGACTGGACACCGGTGTCGTTCCGTGATAAACCCGACAGCATTATTGAAAAGCATCACAGTCTCGATCACGTTTCGTTTGGTCACGATGTCGAAACCGCTTACCTGATGATCGAAGCCTCGCACGTGCTCGGTATCAAAAACGATTCCACGACACATCGCATTGCACGGAAGATGGTCGATCATTCGCTGGACACCGGGTGGGACGAGACCCCGGAAGAAGGAAGCTTCTTCGACGAGGCCTATTATTTCAAAGACAAACCCGGCATTACTATCACACGCGATACAAAAAACTGGTGGGCACAGGCTGAAGCCATGAACTGCCTGTTAATGATGTCGGACCTGTACCCTGACGATCCGGCGAACTTTTACGACAAGTTTAAAAAGTCATGGCATTACATCGATGTGAATCTCGTCGATCATCAATACGGCGATTGGTTTGCCGGCGGCCTCGACAAACAACCCGACATGAAGACGGAGATGAAGGGACATATCTGGAAAGCGTGTTATCACCAATACAGGGCGATGGCGAATTGTGTAGACCTGATCAGAAAAAAGAATTCAACCATTAGCATTCATGGTAAGTAATTTCAGGTCTGCATTCCGGTATCTGAACCGCAACATGATAGCCACGACGATCAACGTCACGGGTCTGGCTGTTGCGATGTCGGCCGCGTTTCTCATGCTCCAATATCTTGATTTCGAGCTTAGCTATGACACGTATCTGCCGGAGCACGGGGAAGTGTACCGGGTAGCGACAGAGGAATCGAAGAACGGAGCACCGTTGAGGAACACGGCAGAGGCCTACTATGGGATTGCGGATTGGATCACCGGAAACTTCGCGGAGGTAGAGGCAGCCACCCGCGTCAATCGCTGGCCCGCCGCCACCGGTTTCACGATCGAAGCCAATGGTAAGCTGTTCAGTGAAAAAAGATACCTCATCGCGGATAAGGGATTCTTCAAGGTCTTCCCCTCCATGATGATTGCGGGCGACCCCGAAACCTGCCTCGCAGAACCCAACTCCGTCGTGATCTCGGAAGGACTGGCGATGAAGGCATTCGGAACGACCGACATCCTCGGAAAGGCCATCTCGAATCCAGGTTGGAAAGGCCATGTCTTTAATATCACTGGCATATTCCGCCAAACACCGGCCGGCTCTCATCTGGACGCCGACATTATACACGCCTTTGAATGGGTCCCCGACACGCAGGATACATGGGCTACAACGGTGTGGACTTACATCCGGGTTGCGAAAGATGCCCGAGTGACCATACTTCAGGAAAGGCTGAACGCCGCCGTTGCACCGATGTTGCCTGATCATACAGTCACCGCAGCCCTTACACTCCAGCCGCTTTCGTCTATTCACTTAAGGTCGAACCTGGACGATGAGGCGAAGGCACCGGGAAACATCATGAACATTTATATAGTGTTTGGTGCGCTTATCATTATTACACTTATCGCCTGGATCAACTATGTAAATCTCGAAACAGCGCGGTTTATCGGAAGACTGAAAGAAGTCGGCATCCGGAGGATCATCGGCTCGTCGAAACGCGACCTGTTCCTGAAATTCTTCACCGAGTATGTTTGCCTGACATCGATAGCTCTCTTTGTAGCGGTTGCTATCACGTGGATCGTATTTCCCTATTTCGGAGATGTGACAGGATTGCAGCTATCGGAACCTCAATTCCAGGTAACGGAATTGTGGACCAACGCCGTCGCCTGCCTGGTCGTTGTCGCGATGCTCGCGGGTGCCTATCCATTTATCTCTGTTCTTCGGATCCACCCGGTCGCTTCTTTGAAAGGAAAAGTAACGGAAGCCGTCCAGGGTGTCTTCATTCGCCGTTCACTCGTTACGTTCCAGCTCGTGGCGTCGCTTACGCTGATGGCGCTTGTGGTGATGGCATCGCTGCAGCTCGAATTCATGCGAAGCGTCAAGATGAACTTCAACACGTCGGATATCCTGACCGTGTATAACCCCGCCAATTACACCTGGCTCGAAGACTCGCTGAGAAAAGAGAAGAATGAAATATTCCGGAACAAGCTCATGCAGATCTCTTCGGTGACCGACCTCACCACGTCATCGGCGATACCCGGCGAACCGATCGGCTTCACGTATACCGACCTGGCGAAAAGATCATTGAGCGACCCCGACCGGCAGGTGCATTATAAGGTGATGTATATCGATTATGATTTCATCCCGGTATTTGGGCTCGACCTCGTGGAAGGCAGAAATTATTCGAGAGATTTTTCAGACGAGGGTTGTCTTGTTATTACGGAAAGCACCGTTCGGGAGCTCGGGTTCAAGTCGGCACAGGAAGCACTGAACCAGAAGATCTACTTCATGGAAGAAGACTGGGATCACTGGACGATCATCGGCATCGTGAAAGATTACCGGCACGAGTCGGTAAAGACTCCGGCCAACCCGGGTATATTCCGGTTACATCGCAACAAGGGACAGATGGTCTATTACTCCGTGAAGCTCGAGAGCGGCGCCGATGCCTCACAGGCAGTCACGGCTATCGAAGAAGTTTGGAAAGAAACATGGCCGGGCAAACCGTTCGAATATTTCTTCATGGATCACCACTACGATCAGCAATACAAAAGTGAGATACACTTCTCGCGCGTATTTACTACGTTCTCCGGCATCGCGATCTTCATTGCATGCCTGGGCATCATGGGCATGACGTTGTTCGAGGCGAATTCCAGGACAAAGGAAATTGGCATCAGGAAAGTGCTGGGCGCCCAGGTTTCGAATATCATCATGCTATTGACCAGAGACAGTTTCAAACTACTGGTCCTCTCGTTCGCAATCAGTCTCCCGCTGGTATACATACTTTCGTCGAAGTGGCTTACAGAATACCCGGAGCACATCCGGTTTTCGATATGGTTTGTAGCGGCTCCGGTTATTGTGATCAGTCTGCTGGTGGCCATCGTCTCCCTCGCCCAGGTGTTGAAAGCCGCGGTCAAAAACCCGATAGACAGCCTAAAGCACGAATAAAATTTTTCCCGGAACTGATAACCATACGCCAGCAGGGCCGTGAACGGTTTTGCGAAGCCAACCTCAAACCCCTCGTAGAGGTCTCGAGTTGGGTAGATCAATACAGGGCATTCTGGACTGCACGCCTCGACGCACTCGTAGGTTATCTCGAACGCGACGCGATCAAAAAAAAACACGCAGGAAGTCAAAACTTAAAATGAAAAGAAAATGAGCGCACAACCGGCAAGACGAAGGTTAAACTGACATACCGGACTCGAAACATTTCCGAAGCTGCCTGATTTCGAGAGAAAGAGCTTCGAACAAGGGTGGAATGAGATTGTTGGATCGATGCTGCCGAAGTTCGTTGCTCGTTAGTCGTTATTCGGGGCAAAGTCGAGTTTCTTTCCGAGTAGGGATTTTAGAATTTAAGTTAAAAGAGACTGCCTTTCGCGGCTACGCTGATGATCCTCGTCGTAGGCGCGAGTACTGTTTCATTAACTGGAATCCTGCAATCGCAACCCAAAGAAACTCAGCTCTGCCGCGAATAACGAATAATGAATAAGGATTAACGATTAACGAATAACGACTTAATACGCAGACACGTAATTCGGATAAATAAGCACATGTTTCTTCCGCACCTCCTCAAAAACTACCCCCCTCAGTTCATCCACATTCTGCCTCGTCACCGCCGACACAAACACCACCCTGTCAAAACCATGCGTCTTGTAATATCCACGCAGGTCGTCCAGGGCCTGTTCGTCCTTCTTTTCCAGCAGGTCGACCTTGTTGAGCACCAGCACCACGGGAATGTTCCCGGCGCCGATCTCCGCAAGGGTCTTGCTTACCACCTCGATGTGATTGTCGTGGAAGGGATGTGCGACGTCGACAACGTGCAACAGCAGGTCGGCCTCCCGGACCTCATCGAGCGTCGACTTGAACGACTCGATGAGGTGATGGGGAAGCTTCCGAATAAACCCGACGGTATCCGAAAGCAGGAACGGCAGGTCGTTGATGACCACCTTCCGTACCGTCGCGTCGACCGTAGCGAATAGTTTGTTCTCGGCTTTCACCTCGGCTTTGCTCAGCAGGTTCATCAATGTCGATTTACCGACGTTGGTATAGCCTACCAGCGCAACGCGGACCACGTTGGTCCTCGACTTACGTTGAGTTTGCCGTTGCTTGTCGATCTTCTCGAGTTCTTCCTTCAGCACGGTGATCCGGGTCTTGATGATCCGGCGGTCGGTCTCGATCTCTCGTTCACCCGAGCCACCGCGCGTACCGGTGCCGCCTCGCTGACGTTCGAGGTGAGTCCACATGCGCGTGAGGCGCGGCAGCAGGTACTGGTTCATGGCCAGCTCGACCTGCGTTCTTGCCTGTGCGCTTTGTGCTCGCAGCACGAATATGTCGAGTATCAGCAGGCTTCGGTCGTACACCCTCACCGTCGGCTCAAGCTTGTCGGGGTTGAACTCCCGCTCGAGGTTCCGGAGTTGTGACGGGCTGAGGTCGTCATCGAAAAGCACGTTCGTGATATTGTTGGCGAGAACGTATTCCTTGATCTCTTCCAGCTTGCCCTTGCCTATGAAGGTTCGGACGTCCGGGTGGGGCAGCTTCTGCATGAATGTCCGCTCCGATTTGATGCCGGCTGTCTCTGCTAAAAAGGCCAATTCGGCCAGGTGCTCCTCGGTCTCCTCGGGGTGATTTCCCGGGGCGGCCAGGGCCACCAGTACTGCCTTTTTCTCAATTGTCTTGTCGCCTGATTGGTTCTGATTCATTATTAAATATGGAGTTACTTTATGTACCTTACAGGAATTTACTACTTAGAAAGTAGCTGCTATCCTGTTTTTTTAAGTCTATTATTACTAAACCTTACCTGGACCCTGTCCTGGAGTAGTTGGCTTACATGAAAATTGCAATTGTACTGAACACTTCCTGGAACATTTACAATTTCAGGATGAACTTCATAAAATCGTTATTGGCGGAAGGCCACGAAGTTCATACGGTGGCCCCAGTCGACGACTATACTCAGCGGCTCCAACAGGCCGGCTGCATCCACCACGGTGTCACCATGGACAGTCGCGGTGCAAATCCCATACTGGATTTCGGACTCATCATCGAATTGTGGTCGATCTACCGCAAGATGAAACCTGACATCATCCTCCACTACACTATTAAGCCCAATATATATGGTACGCTGGCAGCGTCCATGCTCAAAATACCGGTAATTAATAATGTTTGTGGTTTGGGTACGGTTTTCCTTAAAAAAGGACTCGTATCGGAGGTAGCTATGAAGCTTTACAGGTGGGCTTTCCGTTACCCGAAGAAGGTTTTCTTTCAGAATTCTGATGACAGGAAGCTTTTCCTGGATCGAAAACTTGTGCCCTCGGATATCGCCGACCTGATCCCCGGTTCGGGTATCGACCTCAAACGATTCACTCCCAGCCCCCAGGCCCGGAATGAAAAATTCACTTTCCTGCTCATATCAAGGCTCATAACGGACAAAGGTGTGATGGAGTTCATCGAAGCCGTGAAAGAATTGAGAGCAAAAGGCTTCGAAGCAAAGTTTCAGATACTTGGACCAAAGGACCCCGAGCATAAGAGAGGCATCCAGCTGAAGACCATCGACGAATGGATCCGCTCCGGCGTCGTGGAATATCTTGGCACCACCGACGACGTGAGGCAGTACATCAATAAAGCCGACTGCGTCGTTCTGCCCAGCTATCGCGAAGGCACTCCCCGCACCTTGCTCGAAGCCGCCAGCTCCGCCAAGCCGATCATCGCCACCGATGTCCCCGGATGTCATCACGTGGTGGTCGACCAATACAACGGCCTCCTTTGCCGGATGAAGGATTCCGGAGACCTCGCTGAGAAAATGAGGATTATGGCAGGCCTGGATCAGGGCATTTTGAAGGAGATGGGCATCAACGGCCGCCTGAAAATGGAACGTGAGTTCAGCGAGGATATCGTGATCCGCCAATACATCGCGGCAATCCTGCCCTTCCAAAAAGCATCTTAAAATTGTACAGGTACAAAGTACAGAGTACAACGTACAGTGTTGGTGCGGTGCACTTTTGTACCTTTGGACCTTGACCATGTGCTGGTACCCTGTACCCTGCACCTTGAACCCTGTACATTAGAGACATTTTTTTATAATTTCACAGGATGCCCGTTTTTGGCTTAGTCAGACACCGTTCACTCCTCATTGCATTCACCCTCGTCGTGCTTTGTGGATGCGGCACGTATAAACAGAACGTGATGTTCAAACTGCCTCCCGACTTCGCGTCGCAGCAGGCCGCCGTGGCCGGGGAGACAACAAAGAACTATGTGATCCAGGTGAACGACTACCTCAAGCTCGAGGTATACTCCAATAAAGGAGAACGGATCATTGACCCGAATGGTGAGCTGATGACCGACAACAACGGCGTCATACAAAATCCCGCGCTCCGCGCCCAACCTGTTTACCTGGTGACAACCGACGGCACCGTGAGCTTTCCCATGATCGATCCCGTCGCCGTTGCCGGAATGACGATACGCGAGGCAGAACAGAAGCTACAGTCCGAGTACGATAAGTATTACAAAGAGTGTTACGTTATCCTCACTTTCAGTAATAAAAGGGTGATCGTGCTGGGAGCGCCCGGCGGCCAGGTGATCCCATTGGCGAATGAGAACATTTCCGTTGTGGAAGTGCTCGCCCTGGCGAAAGGTATCGGCAACGACGGCAAGGCTCATAACATCAGGCTGATCCGTGGACAGGAAGTCTACCAGCTCGATTTTAGTACGCTGGAAGGATTTAAAAAAGGGAACATGATCGTCAAACCCGGTGATATCGTTTACGTAGAGCCCATACGCAGACCGTTTGTCGAAGGTTCCCGCGACGTTTCGCCGCTGCTGGGACTCACGTTGAGCCTCGCCACGCTGATCATCGTGTACCTGGTCAATAAATAGCATGCAGGAACGAAAGAACATATCACCTGGAATGGACGCCATCGACTTCGATAAGCTCCGGTTGATACTCCGGAAGAATCTCGTATGGGTGTTCATGATCGTGATCGGGACAAATCTCGCTGCGTATCTCTACCTGCGTTACACGAAGACGGTTTACGAAGCCGAGTCGGAGCTGAAGCTCGACATCAAGCAGGACGCCACCGAGTTCGGCATCAAGAACCTGCAGGAAAACCAAAACCTGAATATCATTTCCGGAGAGATAGAGCAGATCACCAGCAAGCTGTTCTACAACCGCGTCCTGGATTCGATAGATCTCTGGGTCAGCTATCATTCCGTGGGTCAGGTGCTCAACAGCGAGATGTACCATGCTTCCCCGTTCAAAGTACAGTACTCCGCCACGCTTCACCCCTACCTGAACCTTCCGATCAATTTCAACTTCACCGGCCCGGAAGAATACCAGCTGAAAGTGGGTGAACAGGTCGTCACCGGCCGGATCGGCGAAAAACTGAAGCTCAACGATCTCGAGCTGCTCATCACCAAGACATACTATTATTCCTTGTACCACGAAGACGACTATTTCTTCATTCTTCATAGCAGGGAAAATCTTCTCAACTACCTCGACACACATGCTTCGGTCGAGCCCCTGAATTACGATGCCAACACCATCAAGATCTCATTCAGCGACTACAATGCGTTCAAAGCACGCGACATCGCGAACAAGATCGATTCGATGTACATCAATTACAGCAACGAGCAAAAGAACCTCACCAACAAACAGAAGATCGGCTGGATCAATGAAGAGCTGGGCCAGATCGAAGTGAAGATGGAGGACTATGAGAACTACTTCGAGAACTTCACCATTCAGAACAAGAGCAGCGATCTCGATTCCGACCTGCGGAAAACCATCGGCGCTCTGTATGCCATCGACTCGCAGCGATTCCAACTGAACCGGCGGCTGTCGGACATCAATGGATTGCTGGACCAGTTCGCAGCCAATAATTTCACGATATCTCTGGCCAGTCGCCAGTATCTCCCCTCCTACCTCGACAAGCAGATAGAGTCATTACAGCTTTTGGTACATGACATCGAAAAGCTCGGACTGTCATACAACGAAAGCACGTTTGCTTTCAAACAAAAACAAAGAGAGCTGGAAACTCTGAGGACCTCGGTCTTCAGTCAGATCAGCGGCATCAAAAAAGAATGGAGCACAACGCTGATTGAGCTCAATCAACAGAAAGACAGGCTGGAGAAGAGATTCGCCTCCATGCCCGACAAGAACACGCAGTTCAGCAAGAACCAACGCTTCTATAAGCTGTATGAAGAGTTCTACCTGTCGATGATGCAGGCCAAGGCGGAGTTCGAGATCGCGCAGGCCGGAAGCACGCCTGACTTCAAGATCCTTTCGCCGGCGACGATGCCAACGGGTCCGATCTACCCGCAAAACGCGCTTGTGTATGGCATCGGGTTGTCGTCGGGAATTATATTGTGCATTCTTTTCATCGGTTTGCTCTACCTGGCTGACAATCGTGTCACTAGCATGACCGAAGTAGAGAAGAATATATCGGTGCCTGTGCTGGCCGTTATTCCCGAGTCCCGGCATACCTCGAAGACACCTTTCCACGTGCTCGACAATCCGAAGTCTGTTGTGAGCGAGGCTATCCGGACATTGCGGACCAACCTCGACTTCTTTGCTGTAACAGGCAAGACGAAGACCATCTCGATCTCCTCCACGATCGGCGGTGAAGGAAAGTCCTTTCTGGCGCTGAACCTCGGCGGGGTGATCGCCATGTCGAAGAAGAAGGTCGTGTTGCTGGACCTTGACATGAGAAAACCCAAGCTCAACATTCCCTTTACCATTCCCGATCCCCAGAAAGGCGTGAGCACGGCACTCATTCGAAAATACGAGATCGAAGACTGCATTGTTCCTACGGGACTCGAGAACTTTGACTATATACCGGCTGGTCCCCACCCGCCCAATCCTTCGGAGCTGTTGATGAACGGCGACTTCACGCATGTGTTGGACAAGCTTAAGGAGCTGTACGAATTTGTGATCATCGATACGCCACCCGTGGGTCTTGTTACCGATGGCATTATGGCCATGAAAAAAACCGACGTGACCATTTACGTGGTAAGGGCAAATTATTCTAAAAAAGATTTCCTCCAAAACATAGAGAGGATACAGAAGCTGCATAAGATCAGCAATATCTCGGTTGTCTTCAACGCCTTGCCTTCGAGCAACAAGCTTTATGGTTACGGCTATTACGAGGACAAGACTCCTTTGAAGAAGAGCTGGAAATATATCCTTCGCGGCTAGTGTTCTCCTTCTTCTCATCATCCCGCAAGCTTGCGAAAATCCCTTTCCGCGCCGACATGCATTCGCATTTGATTCCCGACATCGACGATGGCGTGAAAACAAACGAGCAGGCGCTGGTAACGATCCGCAAAATGATGGACGTCGGCTACGAGAAGTTCGTCACCACGCCGCACATCATGAGCGACACGTATCCCAACACCCCAGAGGATATCCAGGCAAAAACAGCAGCGCTGAATGTCTTTCTGAGATCACAGCGCATCGGTGTAGAGGTGACAGCCGCGGCGGAATATTACCTTGACGAGTACACGATGAGAGAAGTGGACGGACAAGGAAAGCTGATGACGTTTGGCGACAACTACCTGCTGTTCGAAACCAATTACCTTTCGGAGCCATATATTCTGAAAGATTTCATTTTCAAAGCCACGTCGAGAGCATACCGTCCTGTCCTCGCGCATCCTGAACGATATCAGTACATGACCATCGATAAGGCCCAGGACCTGGTCGATCGCGGCGTATTTCTGCAGGTGAACCTGTTGTCGCTGTCGGGGTTCTATGCGAAGCCCGTGCAGAAGCTCGCCGAAAAGCTCATCGACAAGAAGCTAGTCAGCTTTATTGGAAGTGATTGTCACAATGACTTGCAGGCCCGTGAGCTGGAGAAAGCTATTCGTACTACTGCATTTAAAAAAGCGGTAGATTTACCTCTACTGAATTCAACCCTATAAAGGCATTTCTTGCGGAATGCACGGAAACCACGGAAATGTTAGTAGGTGTTACTGGAGCCAGCGGCGTAGTGGGCAGCACCCTCGTGCGGGAGCTACATCAGCATAATATTAAGACCCGCAGCATCATTCGTTCGGCGAAAACACCCGGTTTGCTTTCGTCGATGAAGGATATCACAGAGATCGTTGAAGCGGACGTGCTGGACATGGCCGGCCTCATCGCCTCGATCGAGGGCGTGGATGCGATCGTACATGCGGCCGGTTTTGTTTCATTCAACCCGCGCCGGAAGAACCGTATTTTCGATATCAACGTGCAAGGGACGAGGAACGTGGTGAATGCATGTCTCGTGCACGGAACAAAGAGGTTGGTCCACATCAGCTCCGTTGCAGCCTTGGGCAAGCAACGTCCGGGCACGATCATCAACGAAGACAGTCGTTGGATATCCGGTGCAGCAACGTCAGACTACTCTCACTCTAAATATCTTTCGGAGCTTGAAGTTTATCGCGGACAGGAAGAGGGTTTGAATGTTTCGATCGTGAATCCATCTGTAGTGCTTGCAGCAGGCGACGGACAGCGGAGCAGCTCCAGGCTTCTCGGATATGTGTGGCGCCAACGGCCCTTCTTCACTGACTTCAAATTGAACTATGTTGACGCCCGTGATGTTGCCGGAATAGTGATCAAACTACTGAAGGGGAATTCCAACGATTTCAACGGCGAGAGATTCATCGCCAACGCTGGAAGCATTTCCGTAAAAAAAGTTTTTCAGCTTATAGCCGAACGATTCAAGAAACGTGCGCCGGGTATTCACATCCCCGTTGGACTTGCGAAGGCAGCGGCACGGCTCGAAGAGCTGCGTACCGCCATTACGGGCGGAGAGCCTGTGATCAGCCGGCAATCGGTACGACTCTTGCGTGAAGAAGTTGTGTTTGAGAATGCGAAAGCGAAAGAAATTCTTGGCATGGAATTTCAAACCTTAGAAAGCACTCTGGATTGGTGCTGCAACGATTTCAGAACACTTCGACCGCCGGAGCCTTAGCGTAGGCCGGCATTAATACAAACAAATAAATATTGCAAGTTGGGGCCAAAATAATTTCCGTACACCTTTGCCATAAAAACACACCCAGCACTTTACTTTAAAAAGCATTTTTCTCTAACTTAGGCAAACCTTAAAAAATGGCTCAGCACTTCAGAAAGAGAGAGGAAGAAGAGGAGTTGATCAAAAAATTCGAAGAAAGCCTCAAGAAAAATTCCAACGATTTTTTTAACCTGGAAGCCTACGAGACGATCATTGATTACTACCTGGATCGTAATAAGCATAAAAAAGCATTAGCGGCCGTCAATCAGGCTATAGATCAATATCCGTTCTCTACCGAGCTCATCCCGCTCAAAGCGCAGATCCTCTCCAATCTCGAAGAATACGATCAGTCACTAGAGCTGCTGGAGCGCGCACGCACACTCAACCCGAACGACATCGAGATTTTCCTTTCGATCGGTTCCGTGCTTTCGCTGATGGGAAAACATCAGGACGCGATCGCCATCTACGAAGAGGCGCTTGGATTCGCCGAAGAAGCACAGGACGAGCTTCATTACAACATCGGCCTCGCTCACCAGAGCGTTGAAGACTACGACAAAGCCATCGAAGCTTACAAGAAATCAATCGAGTTCAATATTAGCCACGAAGGCGCGTTGTACGAGCTCGCTTTCTGTCTCGACGTGATCGGTCAGCTCGAAAGCAGCCTGGCCTACTATAAAAAATTCATCGACGAAGATCCCTATTCGAGTGCAGCATGGTATAACCTGGGCATTGTCTGCAACAAGCTCGAGAAATACGACGACGCCATCGAAGCATACGAATACGCGCTGGCGATCGACGAGAACTTTGCCTCCGCTCATTTCAACATGGGCAATACCTACATGAACCTGGAGCAGTTCACAAAAGCACTGGATTCATTCAAAAAGACCATCGAGATCGAAGGGCCAAGCCCCGAAGTTTATTGCAGCATCGGCGCAGCATACGAAAACCTTGAACACTACGAGCTCGGACTGAAATATTACCAAAAGTCGACCAAGCTCGATCCCTTATATGACGAGGCATGGTTCGGCGCAGGCAACTGTATGGAAAAGCAGGAGAAGTGGTACCAGGCGTTGCACTTCTTCAACAAGGCCATCAAGCTCAACAGTCACAACGCCGAATACTGGAAGGCCGCCGCCCACGCCGAATTTAAGATCGGCAACACCATTTCGGCCATCAGCGCCTACGAAGAAGCCTGTCACCTCACGCCGGACGATAAGGAGATCTGGCTAAACTGGTCGTTCATCTATTTCGAGCAGGGCGCTCACGAAAAAGCCATCGACATCATTCTCCAGGGACTCGACGAGCTCCCGGAGGAATCAGAGTTGTACTACAGGATAACCGCCTACCTGATCGAAGCGGGACAATTCAAAGAGGCCTTTAATTATCTTGAAAATGCATTAATTTTGAACTTCGAAGGACACAATGCTCTATTCGATTTCTTCCCTAAAGTCGAAACGCAAAAGGCTTTGTTCAAGATTATCGATCAGTTTAGAAAAGACAACCCCTGATGAATTACACACTTAAAAATTTACCTGAGCGCGCAACCAAGCCCAGGCAGATTGGTTTTACTATGGCTATGGACAAGGGATTGAGCGTCCGTGAGACCGAAGATTTTGTCAGTATTTGTGCCGAACATGTCGATATCGTGAAGTTGGGGTGGGCCACATCTTACGTTACCCCCCACCTGAAAGAGAAACTGAAAGTTTATAAGGAAGCCGGCATCCCCTGCTATTTCGGAGGAACGCTCTTTGAAGCTTTCATCATTCGCGACCAGTTCGACGATTACCGGAAGGTGCTCGATAAGTACGACCTCCCGTTTGCAGAAGTATCGGATGGTTCGATAGACCTGGATCACGACAAGAAATGCGATTACATTCAGAAGCTCTCCGAACAAGTGACTGTACTTTCGGAAGTGGGCTCCAAAGATGCAGACAAGATCATTCCTCCCTACAAGTGGATCGAGCTGATGCAGAAGGAGCTCGATGCCGGGGCGTGGAAAGTGATCGGTGAGGCGCGCGAAGGCGGTAACGTCGGCTTGTTCCGTTCGACCGGCGAAGTTCGTTCAGGACTTGTACAGGAAATTCTTACCAAGATCCCCTTTGAAAAGATCATTTGGGAAGCCCCGCAAAAAGCCCAGCAAGTTTGGTTTATCAAGCTGCTCGGCGCTAATGTGAATCTGGGTAACATATCACCCAATGAAGTGATACCTCTGGAGACGATCCGTCTCGGCCTTAGAGGTGATACGTTTCTTCACTTCCTGGGATTGGAACGCAAAAAGGACAACTCGGCACCTCCCTTCGAAGCCGACTAGTGAACTGCAAAACTTTCTTATATTCGCGTCGCTGCCACGTAAGAGAGAGAGTATTTTTTAGTTTTTTTAAAACCACCTGAGAGAATGGAAAAAAAATTCGGACTGATCGGTTCGACTGTAAGTCACTCTTTTTCAAAAGCATACTTCGATGAGAAATTCTTTCGCGACGGACTTCGCGATTATCACTACGATCTATATCCCCTGGAAAATATCGACGAGCTCACCAACCTGCTTAAGGAAAATCCCGAGCTCTGCGGATTGAATGTTACGATCCCCTACAAAGAACAAGTGCTGAAATTCCTGACCGAGATCGACAACGACGCCAAAAAGATCGGCGCCGTGAATGTCATTCAGATCCGCGACGGCGTACTGAAAGGATACAATACCGACAGCGGCGCATTCCAGGATACCATGAAGAAATGGTTCCCGAATATCAAAGGCTCCAAAGCGTTGATCCTCGGCACCGGCGGTTCTTCGAAGGCCGTGCAGGAAGCACTGGAGAAGCTCCAGATCTCATTCGAGACCGTCTCCCGCGAAAAAGGAAAAGCCGATTATACTTACGAAGATCTCGAGAAGAAGTCAAAGCTGATATCCAGCTCGAATCTCATCATCAACACGACGCCCCTCGGTATGTCGCCGAATAATAACTCGGTCGTACCGATCGACTTCGAGCTAATCACGCCAAAGCACTATATCTACGACCTGATCTACAATCCCGCCCGCACCCTGTTTCTGCAAAAAGCGGAAATGCGCGGCGCCAACATCAAGAACGGACTGGAGATGCTGCACGTGCAGGCAGAAAAAGCCTGGGCGATCTGGAACAATTAGGCAGTATTTACGATTTACAAACTACGATGTACGATTTTTGAGCAAATCGTACATTACATCGTAAACCGTAAATCATCAGATGGATTTCAAATTATCCAGCGAATTCGAACCTACCGGGGACCAGCCCGGCGCTATAGAGCAGCTAGTCGCCGGTCTCGACGGTGGTGAGCCCCATCAGACACTGTTGGGCGTGACAGGATCGGGAAAAACTTTCACCATGGCAAACGTCGTTGCCCGTGTGAACAAACCCACGATCGTCCTCTGTCATAACAAAACCCTCGCAGCCCAGCTATACGGGGAGTTCAAGTCATTCTTTCCGGAGAATGCTGTCGAGTATTTCATTTCCTATTACGACTACTATCAGCCCGAAGCATACATTCCCACCTCGAACATCTACATCGAGAAAGATCTTTCCATCAACGAAGAGATCGAGAAGCTGAGGCTCAGTGCAACGTCTTCACTCCTCACCGGCCGTCGCGATGTCATCGTGATCGCATCGGTATCGTGCATCTACGGTATCGGCAACCCGGAAGAGTTCGGCAAGAACCGGATCGTGCTTAATGTCGGTGAGATCATCGCCCGTAACCGCCTCCTGTTTGCCCTTGTCGATATTCTTTATCGCCGGACCGAAGCGGAGTTCAAGCGCGGATCATTTCGCGTAAAAGGCGATACGGTCGATATCTTCC
>WUUC01107612.1_pt1 | contig 19081 bp, 6 predicted proteins | sample 6278441 | NCBI WGS metagenome assembly WUUC01 (sample SAMN13675441, study PRJNA597444) | soil metagenome | isolation source: soil | place: USA: Washington | collected 2017-10 | reverse complement strand
CAGCGCGACGCTGACGACCGTGATGTCGAGGATGGACATGATGGCGCCGAGGACGACGACACCGGCGATCCTGAGGACGGGCCCGTCGATCTTCTCGGGGTACGCCTGTTCGGTCGGCGGGACTTGGGTGGTCACAGGCAGTTCTCCTGATCGGTACGCGGGCGGAGGGCGCCCGCGGGGATTTCGTAAGGGCCCGGCACAGCTCATCGGAGGAAGGGCGTCGGTGAAAGCTCGGCACTGAAACCCGGCGATCAGCATCACGTCCGCTTCAACCGGGATAGCCGCTCGAGCAGGCCCGGGGTCAACCCCGCCAAGGCCAGCGCCCCACCGGTCAGCGCGCCGCGCGGGCCAGCGTCTCTGCCTCGTCGTAGGTCGGGTAATCGGTGTAACCGATCGCCCCTTCTGCATAGAGCGTCGAGTAGTCAAGGTCATTCTGCTCGAGTTCATCGCTCCAGCGGCGAACGAGGTCGGGGTTGGCAATGACGGCACGCCCCACCACGACCGCGTCGGCCAGGGAGTCTGCCATCAGGGCGACCGCCTCGTCGCGGGTGGTGGCTTCAGCGAATCCGGTGTTCACAAGGAAGGTTCCGCCAAATCGGGAGCGCAGTCCTTGCACCAGGGCACCGGCAGGTTCGGGGTGCAGAACACTGACGAACGCCAGGCCGAGCGGAGCAAGAGCATTCATGAGGCCGCCGTAGACCGCGTCGACGTCTGCCGGATCGTCTTCGATCAAGCCCTGGATGTTGCGTTCCGGCGAGATGCGGATTCCGACACGGCCCGCACCGAGTTGGGCGACGACGGCCTTGACCACCTCGATGACGAACCGGATGCGGTTCTCGGGCGTTCCGCCGTAGGCGTCGGTGCGTACGTTCGATGTGGCACCGAGGAATTCGTGCAGCAGGTAGCCGTTGGCGGCGTGCAGTTCAACACCGTCGAAGCCGGCGTCCACAGCATTCTGTGAGCCCCGTACGAAGGCTTCGACGATGCCGGGCAGCTCATCGGCGTCGAGCGCATGCGGAACGGGGTAGGCCACCTTCGCTCCGGCCGCACGGGTCTCGCCGTCGATGGCAAGCGCGCTCGGCGCCTCGACAGGGAGCCCGGAGATGTCAGGATGGGTGGCACGCCCGGCGTGCATGACCTGGGCGACGATCACGCCTCCCGCAGCGTGCACCGCGTCGGTGACCTTCCGCCAGCCGGCGAGCTGCGAGGCGGTGACGAGGCCGGGCTGGCCGTCGAAACCCTTCCCGGCGGGGCTCGGGAAGGTGCCCTCGCTGATGATGAGACCAACGCTCGCGCGCTGCGAATAGTGTTCGACCATGTCCTCGGTCGGCACGCCGTCGGCGCCTGCGCGGGTGCGAGTAAGAGGCGCCATGACGATGCGGTTGGCCATCGCGAGGTCGCCGGCAGTGAGGGGCGAGAAGAGGTTGGGCACGTGGGATCCGTTCGTCGAGTGAGGCGCCGGTGATCCGTGGGGACCCACCAGGGCAGCGCCCGGCGCTACGAGCGCCCGGGCTAAACGGAGAACTCCTCCGCTCAGGCCACCACAATACGGAGACAGTGTCCGTTTGTCAACGAAGGACGGGTCAAACGCGACCGAGGCCACAGACGCGTCTGATGTAACCGGCCAACGGGGATCCTGTGCCCACGTCGGCCATAGGGAATTTCTCTTTACAAGAGTGGTGGGGGCGAGGCTTCAGTCGGTTAGAGCGGGGCACCGCCTGAGCATCGATCTTCAGGCACGGGCATTGAGGCGAAGCCGTAGGACTCACCAACTCGGCCGGAACGGGGGCAACGGCCCTGCTGCGAATTGCCGGATCAGGCTGGTTAGGTCGGCGCGTAGTTGGCTGGTCGAACCACTGGCGAACCCACTCTCGATCTCCTGCTCAAGTTGATGAAGCAATCGACCGGCCGTGTGCAGGTGCGCGTAGCCCTTGTCCGTCAAGGACACCAATCGGCGACGGCCACCACCTGGATGCTCACTTCGGCGCAGGTACCCGGCATCCTCGAGATCGTTGACGATCTGCCCGGCGGCCTGCTTGGTCACACCCAGGGCAGCACCGATCTCGCTGCTCGTCGTCGCGCCGCGGAGCAGCGACTGAAACACCAGGCCGTGAACGGGGCGCAGGTCCGGGTAACCCGCCGCGTCCATCCGGGACACGAACTCCTCGAGCATCAGCTGAAAAGCCATGCCCAGTTGGAAAAGCAGCTCGGTGGACGCGACGTCGTCGGGCTGCACCCAGTTCGTCCCGATTGAGAGGTCATTCACCTCAAACGTCCCTTCGCGAAGTTTGACCCTGACAAGTCAATGAGGTTTACTCTAGCTACGAGTAAAGCTGATTGTCTGGAAGGAATCATTCTTGTGAAGCTGGTATCCCCGTCAGAGGCACGAACCGTCACTACCCCCGCAGCGGTCATGACCGGTCTGGCCGGCCCGTCGCAGGGGAGCAATGAAGTGAGCACCTGGCGGGTCAACCTGCCTGAGGGAAAGTCCTCGCCCCTGCACACCATCGACCGTGACCAGGTCTGGATGCCCACCAAGGGAGCGTTCACCTTCGTCGCGGACTCCCAGACCTCCATCGTGCAGGTCGGTGACGCACTCGTAGTACCCGGCGGTGTGCTGCGTGAGTTCACCGCCAGCGCTGGGGACGCCGAAGCAGTTGTGGCCATGCTCCCGGACGGAAACGCGATCACCGGTGCTGGCGACAAGCTGCCGGTGCCGTGGGCTCAGTGATCTGAAGCTCCTCACAACGTCAGGGGCGACGGCATGCACCGCTGCCCCCTCAGTCTAATCGCCTGGTTACGCACAGGCCGGTTTCGCCGGCAAGCAGGCCTCGCACTTCGAGTTGGAAGGCTTCTATGACGATCTCCGCCGAATCGACTCTCCGGCAACGCCGGTCGGTCCTGTTCCTACTGGCCATAGCCGTCCTTGTGGTCGTCATGGATCTCACCATTCTCAACCTGGCCCTACAGCGGATTCAGCAAGAGTTGAACGCCAGCCAGGGTGCGCTGCAATGGTGCATCGACTCGTACATGATCACCTTTGCCGCGTTCATCTTCACCGGCGGCGTGTGCGCGGATCGTTATGGCCGCAAAAAAACGTTGATGGTCGGTTTGACGATCTTCGGAGCCGCCTCGTTGCTGGCTGCGCTAGCCGGCTCGATCGAGCAACTGATCCTGTGGCGGGCGTTCATGGGCATCGGCGCAGCGGTGGTTCCCACCGTCACGCTGGCCATCATCCTCAACGTGTTTCCTCCGGCTGAGCGAGCCAAGGCCATCGCGGTGTGGGCAGGTGCGGCAGGCGCGGCGTTCGCGGTCGGACCGGTGGTGGCCGGAGTGCTGTTGGAGAACTTCTGGTGGGGCTCGGTATTCGTGGTGAATGTGCCTCTGGTGGTGATCGGGGTGATCCTGATTCAGCTGTGGGTGCCGGAGTCGAAGAACCCGAACAACTCAAGATTCGATCCGGCGGGCCTGGTGTTGTCCATCCTCGCCATCAGCGCCCTCGTGTACGGGATCGTGACCGGCGGCGAGGACAACGACTGGACCCAACCCAAGACGGTCGTGGCGCTGGTTGCCGGGATCGCCCTGCTGGGGGTGCTGCTCCTCGTCGAACGCCGTGTCCCGGCACCCGCGCTAGACCTGAGCCTTTTCACGAAAGCTCGTTTCTCCGCAGGCACCGCGGCCATCGCCCTGTCCTTCTTCGGGCTCTTGGGCGCCATCTTCATCCTCACGTTCTACTTCCAGTCGGTTAAGGAGTACAGCGCGCTGAAGGCCGGGATGATGATGCTGCCGATGGGTATCGGCTCCATGCTGATGTCCTCCCGGTGCCCGAAGCTGGTGCCGCGGATCGGCGTCCGGATGGTGGTGGCGGCTGGAGCCCTGGCGATGGCGGTCACTTTCGGTCTCTACACCTTGTGCGACGCCGAAACCTCGATCGGGGTAATCCTGCTACTGCAGTTACTGTTCGGTCTCGGCTGGGGTTGCATCATGGCTCCCGCGACCGGCGCCCTGATGTCAGTCGTCCCCCTACCGAAGGCTGGTTCAGGCCAGGCGGTCTCGCAGACCCTTCGCCAGGTCGGCGCCGCGCTCGGCGTCGCGGTCATCGGTAGCACCCTCAGCGTCGCCTACCGCTCGTCGCTGGGCAACGCGGTCGACGTGCTGCCGCCGGACCTGCGTTCCGGTGCCGGCGGTTCGATCGGGGCGACCCAACGGGCCATAGCCGCGGCGTCCGGCCGCGGTATCGATGCCTCCAGCCTCGCCGGCCGCAGCGTCGATGCTTACGTTTCCGGAATGCACATATCCATGCTGGTCGCGGCGGTAGTCGCACTCGGTGTGGCGTTGATATCGCTGCGTTGGCTTCCCGGTCGTCCGCCGGCGCCGGCGCCCGGCGCCGCTGTTGAGCCACCTGTCGCCGCAGCTGCTCCCGCCTCCGCTCAGCGCTGAACAGTTGCTCTCGCCTCCGCTCAGCGGAGGCGAGAGTAACTGGTTCAGAACCGAAGTCCCGATCCCGCGGTACGGACCGCCAGCCTTGAGCGCCTGACGGTACTCAGGTGGGCTGGGTGTCACGCTTGAATGAGCGCCATCGCTGAGCCGCACGTGCGGCCCAGCCGCTTGATGACTTCGCACTCACTCGACAAAGGCTGTCTTTGCTATGCCGCCATGGTGTCTGCGAAGGGTGAGAGCTGCCGTCGCATGATCGCGAAACCGTAGTCCCGCCAAGTCAGTCTTCCGGAAACGAGGCATCATGACCACTTCGAGAACGGCGTTACTCGAATCGGTCTTGCGTGCTCTGCAGCTGGGTGTGGGCACCCTCGTCGGCAGCGAACCATCCTCGATGACCTCGGACTTGCGTTTCGTCGACACCGGCTTGAACTCGATCAAGGCGACGTCGCTGGTCGCCGCCCTGACTGCGGAGTTCGGGGTCGAGTTGTCACCGACTGCGGTGTGGAAATATCCGACGATCGCTGAGTTTGCCGCGCATGTCGTTGACCTGACTGACCCCGTCCGGCGGGAGACGAGCATCAGCCCAGGTCCCGCGGCGGTCAGAGCAAGCGAGCCGATCGCCGTCGTCGGCGTCGGATGCCGCTTTCCCGGTGGGTCAGATCCCGCGCACTTCTGGTCCTCCCTTGCCGCTGGACGCGACGCTGTCATGCCCATGCCGCCGGCACGAAGACGACTGGCTCCGGCAGCGGCCCTCCGCTCCGTCGGCGGTGTTCAGGTGCCGACCGAGGCCGGCTACCTCGACTGGGCCCTGGATGAGTTCGACCCGATGTTCTTTGGCATCTCACCACGTGAGGCGGCCGAGATGGATCCTCAGCAACGGCTGCTGCTTGAAGTGGCGTGGGAGGCACTCGAGAGTGCCGGCCTATCGGATGAGCATCTGACCGGCAGTCGCACCGGCGTATTCGTAGGCGCCATCTGGCACGACTTCGCCGATGTGCTGCACGCGCGTGGTGGCCCGCCGTCCGCGCATACCGCTACCGGCCAGGCGACCAACATGATCGCCAACCGGCTGTCCTACGTCCTCGGCCTGCGTGGGCCGAGCCTCACGCTGGACAGCGCTTGCTCGTCTTCGCTGCTGGCCGTTCACCTGGCTTGTCAGAGCCTGCGCCTTGGCGAGTCCGACATCGCCGTCGCCGGCGGAGTGAATCTCATCCTCGGCGAGCACACCACCGCCGCCTTGACCGGTTTCGGCGGGCTGGCGCCGGACGGTCGGTGCAAGAGTTTCGATTCTCGGGCCGACGGGTTCGGCCGTGGTGAGGGCTGCGGCGCCGTGGTGCTCAAACCGCTTTCGGTCGCCTTGGCTGACGGTGACCGCATCTGGGCCACCATTGAAGGATCTGCCGCCAACAACGACGGTCCGAGCAACGGGCTTACCGCGCCAAGCCCGGTGGCGCAGGAGGAGGTGCTGGCTCAGGCCTGCGCCCTGGCCGGGGTCGACGGCTCGCAGTTGCACTACGTGGAGTGCCATGGCACCGGCACCGCGCTTGGCGATCCGATCGAAGCGGAGGCTCTGGGCGCGGCGCTCGGGCGTGGCCGTGCCGAGGACAGTCCGCTGCTGATCGGTTCGGTCAAGTCGAATATCGGTCACTTGGAAGCCGCCGCGGGCATCGCCGGCTTCATTAAGACAGTTCTTGCGCTGCGGCACGGCAAGATTCCACCGACTCTGCACCTGATCGAGCCGAATCCGCGAATCGCCTTCCGCCAGCTGGGACTGCAGGTTCCAACCTCGCTCGTTGAATGGCCTGCTGCTGATAGCCGGTTGGCGGGTGTGAGTGCTTTCGGCTGGGGTGGCACGAACGTGCACGTCGTGCTGCGAGGCTGGGACGAACCCAATCTGCCGGCCAGCCCGGACCCGACAGCAACTGACGGCGCCGCTTTCGCGAAGCCGTCCACTATCGCGTTCGTATGCTCCCCTCACGGACATGCCTGGTTCGGCATGGGCCGGCAGATGCATCGGCGTGAGCCGGTGTTCCGGGCCGCTCTGGACCGGGTAAGCGAGGAGTACTCGCGTCATGCCCCGGTACGCCTGGCTGAGCTGCTCTTCTGCGACGAGGAGCGGCTTGCTCTCGACGATGTCACGATCATGCAGCCATTGCAGTTCGCGGTTCAGTTCGCGGTGGCTGAGTGGTTGCGATCGCAGGGGATTGTTCCGGCGATGGTGCTGGGTCACAGTTTGGGTGAGATTTCGGCCGCCGTTATCGCGGGCATGCTGGACCTACCTGATGCGGTCCGGTTGCTGTTTCACTACTGCGCCCAGCAGGGCAGGGTGGCCAGCCCGGAGGCTGGCATGGCCATTATCGAGTTGCCGGCGGCGGAGCTGGCCGACTACGCCGAGGTCGCTGCGGGCACCGTGACCATCGCGGCGGAGAACAGTCCGAGCTCGACTGCTCTGGCCGGGCCGGTGCGCACCCTGCGCGCCGTGGTGCGACAAGCCAAGTCCGTGGGAGCTGCGGCTGCGCTGATCAGAGTCAACGTCAGCGCTCACAGCTCGGCGATCGATCCGATCATGGACGATCTGCGCGCCGCGATCAGCGCTATCACCTTGCACGCTGGCCAGATTCCGATGATCTCCACGGTGACTGGGGAACCGTTGCAGGGCATGGGGCTCACCGGGGAATACTTCGCGACCAACCTCCGCCAGCCGGTCAGGCTCGGCGCAGCTACCCGGTACGCGCTGGAGCACGGCTGCGATGCGTTGCTCGAGATCAGCGCCAATCCGGTCTTGACCGACGCGCTTGCGCAAAGCGTGCGAGACAGCGACTCGGGCGCGATCGTGCTGGCGAGCATGCGGCGTCCAGACGAGCTGGCCTCGCTGCGGCAGTTGACGGCCTCGCTGGGGATGCTGGGCGGCGACGCGCCAGCCGCCGGGCATTCAGTTGAACTGTTCACTATCGCGGCGCGATCAGCGCATTCCCTGCGCGAGCAGGCTTGTGCGATCGGGGCGGCTCTGCAGAGGGCAGACGACTCGGTCTCGCTAGCCGACGTGGTGCAGACGGCAAGCCGGCGAGCCAATGGCGATCACCGGCTCGCGCTGCTTGCCTATGACCTCGCGGATCTGCAGGAGCAGCTTGCCGCTGTTGGAGCAGATCAGCCATCCTCGCGCAGGTGGACCGCGCGCAGCCTCCTGCGACGTCCCGGCGGAGTCGCATTCGTATTTCCGGGCCAGGGCTCGCAGTGGCTGGGAATGGGTCGCGAGCTCTATGCCGAAGAGCCAGTGTTTGCCGCGATGATCGAACGCTGCGACCAGGCAGCCCGTGAATTCGTCGAGTACTCGATCACTGAGGTGCTGCTGGGTAGCCAGTCGGCGGCGCGGCTCGAGGACATCGACGTCCTGCAACCGTTGCTGTTCGCCATCGAGGTTGCGCTGGCCGAGACCTGGCGAAGCTGGGGAGTCACCCCGGCCGCAGTGATCGGCCACAGCATGGGCGAGGCGGCCGCTGCCTACATCTGCGGGGCGATGTCGCTACCCCATGCGATCAAAGTGCTCTGCGAGCGCAGCCGGCTGATGAAGCGGATGAGTGGTCTGGGGGCGATGCTGTCCGTCGAGTTAGGAGTCGATGAACTCGCTGCTGACGCCGCTCGCTATGCCGGTCAGGTCTCAGTGGCGGTGAGCAACAGCCCTCGGTCGACGGTGCTGTCAGGTGATCCGCTGGCACTCGCTGACATCAAAGCCGGACTGGATGAGCGCGGCGAGTTCTGCCGCTGGGTCAAGGTGGATGTGGCGTCCCACAGCCCGCAGATGGATTCACTGCTGCCCGAGCTTCGGATCCTGATCGCCGACGTGTCCGGCCGCCCAGCTGAATTGGCGATGTTCTCCACGGTCACCGATCAGATAGAGGACGGCTCGCGGCTGTCGGCTGAGTACTGGTGCGACAACCTGCGCAAGCCGGTGCTGTTCGCGAGCCAGATCCAGCGGCTGCTGGACCGCGGCACCACCGCGTTCATCGAGATGAGCCCACACCCGGTGCTGCTGGCTTCGATCGAGTCCATCGCCGCGACCAATGATCTGCCGGTGGTCGCCGTGGCTTCGTTACGCCGCGACGAGGCTGAGCGCGCGAGCATGTTGGCCTCACTCGGCGAGCTCTACGTCGAGGGAATCGGCTTTGACCGCGGTCGACCGACCAAGGCGGCTCGCAGGGATGTCGAGCTTCCCGGCTACCCATGGGACCGGCAGCGGCACTGGCCCGCAAGCTTGCAGGGCGCGGTTGCGCGGCTTGCCGGCGGCGGGTTGACGCTGTCCGACCGGCTGGATCCGGTGGGAGAACCGGGCGCGCATTACTGGCAAGTGCAGCTCAGCACCGAAGTGTGCTCGATCGGTGACCACCGCTTCGGCTCGTCAGTGGTCATACCCGGCGCGGTGTACCTCGAGCTTATGATCTCAGCGGCTTGCGGCCTGTTCGGCGCCGAGAAACTGCGGTTGTCAGATGTCACGTTCCACAAGCCGTTGGGTCTGCCCGAGGACGGCAGCGCTATGACGCTGCAGGTGCTGGCGATGGATGCCGGTGACGCTGCCCTCATCCGGGTTCACGCGTTGACCGAGCTGGGCCCGCAGTGCGTCGCCGAGGCCGGTGCGAGGGCGCTGACCGAGGCGACGAGACCGCCCGCGGTCGATGTCAGCGCGACCTCGGCGCAACTGCCCAGGCACCGCGACTCCGACACCTTCTACCAGCAGCTCGCCGCTCGCGGACTGCGGCTCGGTCCGGCCTATCGCGGGGTCGAGTCCATTCGCTCGGGTCCCGGGCAGGCGCTGAGCAAGATCGTGATTCCGCCCGGCCGGATGGGCGACGAAGGCTGCCGGGTCAACCCGGCGTTGCTGGACGCCGCGCTGCAGACCGCCATTGCGGTGCAGCCAGATCCAGCTGAGGCTGGCCCCGCCACAGCGCTGGTGTCCGCTTCGATCGACGAGGTGCTGCTGTTCGGCGTGCTGCCAGTGGCTGCTCTGGTGCACACGGTCCTGAAATCCTCAGCGTCCAGCGCACTCGGTGAGGTGGACCTGGCGGTGTGCGCCGATGACGGCACGGTAGTGCTCGGCGTTCACGGGATCCGGCTGGCCGAGCTAGACCTGGCGCTGATCGATGCTCCGGCCGGCAACGGTGCCCAAGCCTCCGCAGGGCACCCCGAGCGGGGTGCCGCCCGAACGACGCTGGCCGGATTGACCGCGCCGGCAGCCCGGTTGGCAGCGGCGCGCAGCATGGTGGTGGGGGTGGTGTCCGCAGCGGTCCGATTGGAGGCCGACCGGATCGACCCCGATCAGCCGCTGCGCGATCTCGGGCTGGATTCGGCCACCTCGCTCGAGGTGCGCAATCGTCTGGAGGCCATGTTCGGCCTACGACTGCACGCGAGCCTGACGTTCAACTATCCGACCGTGCGGGCTATCGCTGACTTCCTGCTGGAATCGCTCGATTTTCCAGCCGAACCTGTGGCCAGCGCATCTGCCGCACCTCCCCCCGCGCCGCCTTCCGAGGACGTCCGCCTGCCACTCGTCATCGCTGCCGATGACATCGACCGCGAGCTCGACGAGCTCACCCGCTGGATAGGCCAGGCCTGATATGCCCAACGAACTCTCCGAAGCTGGCGGGGTCGACCCCCGCCTCGCTCGCGCGGTCGCCATTGCGCAAGACCTGCGGGCTCGCCTGGACACCCAGATCGAGCAGGCACGTGAGGCGATCGCCATCGTGGGCATCGGTTGCCGGCTGCCCGGCGGGGTGCGCTCGGCCGATGACTTCTGGCAATTGCTGATCGATGGACTTGACGGAGTCAGCGTCATGCCCGGGCAGCGGTGGGGTGATCCGGCTGGCCGTGCCGGGCAGGCGCCTCTAACCGGCGGATTCCTCGACGACGTCGAGTCTTTCGACGCCCGCTTCTTCGGTGTCGCTCCACGCGAGGCTCGCCAGCTGGACCCGCAGCAACGGCTTTTCCTGGAAGTAGGCTGGGATGCCCTGGAGGACGCCGGCTGCACCAGGCAGGAGCTGCGCGCCAGCTCGACCGGCGTGTTCGTCGGCGCGAACTCCACCGACCACCTTCAGCTGACGTTGTCCGACACTCGCGCTATCGACATGTACACAGTGGTCGGCAACGCCAACTGCATCATCGCCAACCGGCTCTCCTATGCCCTGGACTTGCAAGGTCCGAGCATGGTGGTGGACACCGCATGCTCCTCCTCGCTGGTGGCGCTGCACCTTGCTGTGCAGAGTCTGCGGCTGCATGAGTGTGACCGGGCCGTGGTCGGCGGGGTGAACCTGATCCTGTCACCGGCCGCCGCCCAGTCTCACCTCGAAGGACTGCCAGTCGCGCCTGGTGGCAGATGCCGAACATTTGACGCGGCAGCCGACGGCTACACCCGCGGCGAGGGCGTGGTGGCGGTGGTGGTCCGAAGGCTTTCTGACGCGGTGCGCGACGGTGACCGCATTTGGGCCGTAGTGCATGGGTCCGCAGTCAACCAGGACGGCATGACCAGCGGCATAGCGGCGCCCAATGGCCTTGCCCAGCTGAGGGTGATGCGACGAGCGCTGCAGGCGGCTCGGGTGCGGCCGGAACAGATCACCATGATCGAGGCGCACGGCACCGGAACCTCGCTAGGCGACCCGATCGAAGTGGAAGCCTTGGTCAAGGTCTATGGCTCGCCGGAAGATCAGGCCGGTCAGTGCGCGCTGGGCTCGGTCAAGACGAACCTGGGGCACCTCGAGGCCGCCGCTGGTATCACCGGCGTGGTCAAGGCGGCACTGGCGATCGCGCATCGGGTAGTGCCCGCGAATCTGCATTTCCAGACGCTGAATCCGAACATTGATCTGGAGGAAAGCCGTTTCTTCGTGCCGACGACGGCCACCTCGTGGAAAGCAGACCAGGAGCACCGCTTCGCCGCGGTGAGTGCGTTCGGCGCCGGGGGCACCAATGCCCACGCGATCCTCGGACCTGGCCCCGAGCCGGCGACCGGCACGGTGACGGTGCGCGACCGGCCGTGCGTGCTTGCCATCTCGGCTCCGAGCGAGGATGGCCTTCGCCGGGTGGCCGAGTCCTACCGGGACTTCCTACGCTCGCCGGCCGGGCGTGGCAGTGCCTTTCCCGACCTGTGTTTCACAGCCTATGAGCGCAGGACTCAGCACGAACACCGGTTATGCGTGGTCGCCGATTCGGCGGATCAGGCCGGGAGCCGGATCAGCGACTGGCTGTCCGGAGTACCCGCCGTCGGTGTGCAGGTGGGCCGCTGCTCGCCACCGATCACCGGGCGCACCGTTTTCGTCTTTCCTGGCCAAGGCGCCCAACGCCCCGGCATGGGCCGTGCCCTGATGGAGCACTCCGAGGTGTACCGCACCGCCGTGAGTGAGGTTGACGAGCACTTCCAGCACTGGCTGGGTGGTTCGGTGCTTGCCGAACTGGACCGGATCGGACAACCACAGAGCCACATCGGCCTGGTGCAACCGGCTCTGTTCGCCGTATCGGTCGGGCTGGCGGCCGTGCTGCGGGACCAGGGAGTGGTTCCTGACGCGGTGATCGGGCACAGCATGGGAGAGGTCGCCGCCGCCTATGCGGCCGGCATTCTGTCACTGGCCGACGCCACCCGGGTGATCGGCCTGCGCAGCCGGTTGCTGCGCAAGATCAGCGGGCAGGGCGCGATGCTGGTTGTGGGGCTTGGCCATGCTGAGGCCGCCGCAGTGGTAACTCAGTTCAGCCAACTGGTATCGGTCGCGGTAGTCAACAGCCCGCGCTCTACAGTGCTTTCCGGCGATGCCGCAACCCTGGGGCTGATCGCTGAGACCCTCAGAGGTCGTAACGTTTTCGTAAAACCGGTGCAGGTGGACGTCGCGTCACACTCACCGCAGGTCGACTCTCTCACTGAAGAACTGCTCGAGTGCCTCGCCGGGCTCACTCCGCTGACTGCAACGGTTCCGATGGTGTCGGCCGTCACCGGGTCATGGGTAGACGGAACCGAGCTCGATCCCGGTTACTGGGTACGCAATCTGCGCGATCCAGTGCTGTTCTCCACGGGCATCGACGCGCTCATCGGCACTGGTCATGACATCTTCGTAGAACTCAGCCCCCACCCGATCCTCACCAGCGCAGTGGAGCAGGCGCTGGAGGCTGCCGGACGCCGTGGCGTGGCTGTAGCTGCCATGCATCGTGAAGCCGACGACGCCGCAAGTGGCTTAGAGGTGCTGGCCGCGCTGCACTGCGTGGAGCGGGAATCGCGTTGGGATGGCTTGTGGGGACCGGCGCCTGGTGCGGTGAGCCTACCCGGTTACCCCTATGAGCATTCAGTGTTCCGGTTGCCGCAGCCGCAGGCAAACCTGGCTTTGGACGTTGAACCCTCGGTGTTCGTCGAATCCAAGCCTGAGGCATCGGGGCCTCCGGCGGGCTTCCCGCTCACCGCTGAGGCGATCACGGACTGCGTGCTCCATGCGGTAGCTGCTGAACTCGATAGCCAGGCAGATCTGATCGACCTGGACGCCGGTTTCTTCCAGATCGGTATGGACTCCAGGTTGGCCACGGCGGTCCGGCTGCGGGTTGAAGCAGTCATCGGCCGCAGCATCGCCGCGACGGTGATGTTCGAGCAGCCCACCGTCCGCCAACTCGCACGGTTCGTGTCCGAGCTGCTCACCCCGCCACGGCTGGCGGCTGTTGTGACTCCAGAGCCGGCCGCAGTGCCAGCTACGGACAAGAGGACTGGCGCGCTCCTAACGCAGCTGTCCGCGCACGACCTGGAAGTACTGCTCGCTGAAGAGATCCGACTCTCCATGGCAACCTCAGAAAGGTCCGCGACCGCATGACGCAACAGGACACCCAGCGTTCGGTGCTAGCCGAGGCCGTGCTCGAAATGCGGCGCCTCCGCACTGAGCTGGCTCAAGAGAAGCAGCTCAAGCGAGCCCCGATCGCAGTCGTGGGAATGTCATGCCGGATGCCCGGCGCGGCTGACGTGGAGACATTCTGGGAGCTGCTGCACGCTGGCCGCAGCGGTATCAGCGAGATTTCTGACACCCGCTGGGACACCGCCAGCTTTTTCGCGCCCGAGCTTGGCCAGGCCGGTAAGACCTACACCGAGCATGCCGGCCTGCTGGAGGACGTCTCTCAGTTCGACGCCGGGTTCTTCGGGATCTCGCCGCGAGAGGCCGCTGCCTTGGACCCTCAACAGCGGCTGCTGCTCGAAGTCAGCTGGGAGGCGATCGAGGATGCCGCGATCGCGCCAGAGACGCTGGCCGGATCATCAACGGGAGTCTTCTACGGAATCACGAACTACGACTACGTCCAAACCCAGCTGCAGCACACCGACCCAGTCGAGCTCGAGGCGTACAGCCTCACTAGCAACGCCAGCACCTTCGCCGCCGGCCGGACGTCCTACTGGCTTGGACTGAACGGCCCGAGCATGTCGGTCGACACTGCCTGCTCGTCGTCCCTGGTCGGACTGCATCTGGCCTGTCAGAGCCTGCGCACCGGCGAATGTGACGCGGCGCTGGCTGGCGGGGTCAACATCCTGCTGTCCCCGGAGTGGTTCGTGGTCCTCTCCCAAGCTCGGATGCTGTCTCCGGGCGGCGCCTGCAAGACCTTCGACGCCGCCGCCGATGGTTACGTCCGCAGCGAGGGATGCGGGGTGGTGGTGCTCAAGCGGCTGGCCGACGCCGAGGCCGCCGGTGACCGCATCCTGGCCGTCATCCGCGGTTCGGCGGTGAACCAGGACGGCCGCAGCGGCGGCATCACCGTCCCCAACGCCACGGCGCAACAAGCGGTGATCCGCAGTGCGCTCAAGATGGCCGAGATGAATCCGGCCGAGGTGAGCTACGTCGAGGCGCACGGCACCGGCACGCCATTGGGCGATCCGATCGAGCTGCGGGCCCTGGATGCGGTGCTTGGTGAGCGGGGTGGCGCAGGTCCGCTGCTGGTCGGGTCGGTGAAGACAAATGTCGGGCATCTGGAACCGGCGGCCGGGATGGCCGGCCTCATCAAGGTGGTCCTGGCACTGCAGCATGAGCAGATCCCTGCTCACCTGAACCTGAACACCATCAATCCCGATATCGGAATTGACGATCTACGACTTCGGATCACGGCTGAGGCAACCGCCTGGCCACGCTCGCAGACGCCACGGGTCGCCGGTGTCAGCTCATTCGGCGCCAGCGGCACCAACGCCCACGTGCTGATCTCTGACGCGCCGGTGACTGACCGAGCCGAGCAGGCAGAGCCTAGCGGCGTCCCTCAGGTGCTGACCCTGTCGGCCAAGAAACCGGCTGCCCTGCAGGCGATGGCAGCTGACTACGCGCGGCTGCTGGAGTCAGCTGAGCACCCGCCGCTGGCCGACATCTGCTTCACCGCCAACACCGGCCGCGCACAGTTCTCCGACCGGCTGGCGGTGGTGGCCGGATCGGCCGCTGAGCTGGCCCAGGCGCTGCGAGCGCACGCGACAGGTCGGGAAGGCGATGTTGGCGCCGTGCACACCGGCCAGGTCCGTCCTCAGACGCGCTCTGACGTGGTGTTCCTGTTCACCGGCCAGGGCTCGCAGTATCCGAGGATGGCGGCTGCACTGCGCAAGACCGAACCGGTGTTCCGGGCCGGCATCGAATTCTTCGATGAGCTGGCTGGCCAGTTGCTCGGCCGGAGCCTGCTGTCGATCCTGGAGCCGACCGAAGCGGACGCCGAGCTGATCCACCAGACCCAGTACACCCAGCCCGCCCTGTTCGCGGTCGAGTACGCCCTTGCCCAGCTGTGGCGACACCGCGGCGTGGAGCCGGCCGCAGTGCTTGGTCACAGCCTGGGGGAGCTGGTGGCGGCTTGTGTCGCCGGAATCATGACTCCCGAGGACGGCTTCAGTCTCGCGGTGGCGCGCGGGGGGCTGATGAATCGATTCGGATTGCCCGCGGCGATGGCCTCGGTGAACGCCAACGAGTCGCTGCTGATGAAGCTGCTCGAGCCGGTGTCCGCCAGCGCCTCGGTGGCGGCGGTAAACGGGCCCGAGAGCACCACGATCGCCGGTTCGCCGGCGGCGGTCGACGCGGTCCTGCAGGAGTGCGCCTCCCGCGGAATCACCACCAAACGGTTGCCGGTCGAGCGCGGCTTCCACTCACCGATGATCGAGCCGGTCCTCGACCATCTGGAGAGCGCTGCCTCGTCGTTCGTCTTCAGCGATGCCACGATCCCTATGATCTCCAACGTCACCGGTGACGTCATCAGCACGCTCACATCGGGCTACCTCCGCAGCCACGCCCGGCAGCCAGTGCGCTTTGCAGCCGGGGTCAGCACCCTGCTGGCCCGCGGTCACCGCACCTTCCTGGAGATCGGGCCGACGCCCTCTTTGACCACCATGACCCGCTCGATCGCCGCTGAGCACGAGGTGGACATCACCGCCCTCGCCTCATTGCGCCCACGCCGAGACGACGCGTTGATGCTGACAGAGGCCGCTGCGGGGCTATGGGCAGCCGGCGTCGCGGTTGATTGGGCAGCCCTGCAAGGCCCTGGCCCGCGACGGGTCGCATTGCCCAGCTACCCCTTCGACCGGCAGCGGCACTGGTTCCAGGGGACTGGCCAGGCAATGCCGAGTAGGCCAACAGCGAGAACCCCAGCGACAACCACAGCATTGGCCGAACCATCGGCCAGGCTGCTCGGCCACCGGCTGTCAGCGCCGCTTGACCTGGTTCAGTACGAGGCGATCCTAGATTCCCGGGTGCATGATTGCCTGGCCGACTGCGTGCTCGACGGCGTCCCAGTGGTGAATATCGGCGTCTACCTTGACGCCGTCCTCAATGCCTGGGCAGAGCTGTCTTCCGGTAGCACGGGCGCGCTGGTCACTGACCTGGTGGTGCTTCAAAGCTTGGTGTCGAGGCAGGACGCGTCTCAGCGGGTCCAACTGGTGCTGACGCCGCCAAGCGATCAGCCCACACCGTTCGGCTACTTCTCTGAGCAATGGGACGAGAATCAGCAGCCGTACTGGCGCGAACATCTCCGGGGGATGGTTTCAGGGCCACCATCAGCGCCGAATACGCCGCCGTGGCAACGCGAAGCCGTGCTGTCGGCGATGACCGGGCACCAGACCGGCGAGGAGTTCTATCGGGCGATGTGGCGACGGAATCTGCTACTAGGCCCGTCGGTGCGGTGGGTGGAGCAGCTGTGGCTCGGCCAGCAATCGGCCGTCGCCCGGATGCGTGCTCCGCACGACGCCGAGATGGCGACGTACCTGCTGCCACCCGGACTGGCTGATGCGCTGTTCCAGTGCCTGTTCAGCTGCCTGCCGGCCGACATCGCAACCGACGCCACCTTCATGATCGTAGGAATGGATCGGCTGATGTTCCACGCTCGGGTGCCAGCCGGCGCGCCTTCCTACTGCCACGCCAAGCTGGTCCAGATTTCGGAGGACCGGTCGATGCTTGCTGCAGAGGTCACCCTCTACGACGAGGCCGGGCGAGTACTGATCGAGGCGGGTGGGGTATCGCTGCGACGAGCCGTTCGTGAGCAGCTGACCGCAGTCGCCCCAGCCGCAGAAACGTCCCGGGCGTCGGCAAGCTTCTCGGCGCGGGGTTCCAGCGGCCAGACTTCCACGGTGGCGGGCCCCGCGACCCAAGCCGACCCCACGATTGATGCAGACACCGCCCGCGAGGTTGTGCTGTCGGTGGTCGCTCGGGCTCTCGGCTCCCGACCAGACGACCTGGCCCTAGACGAACCGTTGCAGAACCTCGGGCTCGACTCGTTGATGGCATTGGAGATCAAGTCCGCGCTGGCTAGCCGGTTAGCTGTCTCGCTACCGCTGATCACCTTTCTGCAAGCGCGAGACCTAGCAGAGGTGCAGGAGTTGGTTATCGCCCAGCTCGGCACCTCCGTCGCCGAAGCGCAGCCGGAGTCGTTGCTGCTCGACCCGGCAGGCAGGTATGAGCCCTTTGAGTTGACCGACTTGCAACAGGCCTATCTGATTGGACGCAGCGGTGCCTTCGAGCTCGGCAAGACCTCGACGTACTTCTTCGTCGAGGTCGATGTCACCGGGATAGACCTGAGCCGACTGGAGCAGAGCCTGCGGCACGCCATCCAGCGACACGACATGCTCCGCGCGGTGATGACAGTCGATGGCAGGCAGCGGGTGCTGGCCGAGGTGCCGGAGTACCGAATCGGGGTGGAAAGCCTGATTGGGACCGGCCATGCCGCGACCCAGAACCGCCTTGCGGCGATCACTGCCGAACTCAAGGCGCAAGTGCTCGATCCCTATGTCTGGCCGCTGTTCGACGTGCGCGCGACCAGGGTGGACGAGGAGTGGACCCGACTGCATCTCGGTTTCGACGCGCTGATAATTGACGCCTGGAGCACGATGCTGCTGTTCCGGGAGTGGGCCGACAGCTACCGAGGAATAGACCTGGGGCAGCCGCCGGCGCTGACGTTCCGCGATTACACCCGGGGGATCGAGGCAGACGCGGGATCGGAGACGCATGCGCAGGCCCTGAGGTACTGGATGGATCGGGTCGACACTCTGCCGGCCGCGCCGGAGTTGCCCGTCGCCGTCGATCCCAGTCAACTACCCGAGGCTGTGTTCACCCATCGGTCGGTCTGGCTGAGTCCGGCTGAATGGAAGCAACTCACCGCCGCCGCAGCCACTCTGGCGGTGACACCGTCAGCGCTGCTGTGCGCTGCCTACGCCCAGATCCTGGCGGCCTGGTCGAGAAGCGCCGACTTCACCCTCAACCTGTTGTTCTTCAACCGCCAGCCCGTGCACGCCGAAGTCGACAGAGTGCTGGGAAACTTCAGTGCGACCACGCTGCTCGAGGTGCACAGCCCCGCCCATGAGACCTTCGCGGTGCGCGCAGCCCGATTACAGCGCCAGCTCTGGCAGGACCTTGAGCACAGCGCGGTCAGCGGAGTTCAGGTGCTGCGCGAGCTGAACCGCCGCAAGGGCAGCACCGGCCGGGCCAGCATGCCGGTGGTCTTCGCCAGCACCATCAACTTCGGGGCTCGTAGTGACAGCAGCCAATTCAGCGGTCTGAGCCAGCACCTAGCAGGCCTGGGCGACTCCGGCCGGGAAGTGTCCAGCTCCATCCGCACACCGCAGGTCTGGCTGGACCATCAGGTTGTCGAGGACCAGGGCGGGCTCAGCCTGAATTGGGACTCGGTCGACGCCATCTTCCCGGCCGGCATGATCGATGCGATGTTCGGGGCATACGGGGAACTGGTCCGTGAGCTTGCCTGCGACCCGGCGAGCTTGCACCGCCCGGCGGGGGTGGCGGCGTCACCGGCAGAGCTTGACCTGCGTGCCGCGATCAACCGCACGGAGGCGCCGCGTGAGCCAGAATTGCTGCACGCGCGGTTCCTCCAGTTCGCCGCGACACAGCCCGATCGTTGCGCGGTCGTGTCGGCCCAGCGGAGCCTGACCTATGGCGAGCTCAACCATGCCGCGGACGCCGTCGCAGCCTGGCTGGCCGCTGCTGAGATCGATGGCGGATCTCTGGTCGGCGTGGTGATGCGCAAGGGATGGGAGCAGGTCGCTGCCGTCATCGGCATCCTGAAGGCAGGCTGCGCCTACGTGCCCATCGATGCCGAGCTGCCTGCCGACCGCCTGGCCCTGGTGCTCAGCAGCGCGTCAATCACCGCCGTTGTCACTCAACCCGAAGCCGAGCAGGCAATT
>WUUC01053472.1_pt1 | contig 19082 bp, 25 predicted proteins | sample 6278441 | NCBI WGS metagenome assembly WUUC01 (sample SAMN13675441, study PRJNA597444) | soil metagenome | isolation source: soil | place: USA: Washington | collected 2017-10 | reverse complement strand
TACCCCAAAATCCCATTCCCGCGTTCCCGCGTCCTTACAAGGGCGGGCTGGATGGCTTGTAATCCTTAAATGCCGACCTACAGACCCCCTTGTAATCACTTAACGATAAAATTAATACACAAGTTATAGGGTATGAAATTATTTATTAATCTTCGTTAATAAATTATTAATTAAGCACGAGGTTTGAGAATATCCAACAGATATCTGGCCACCTTATTGCCGCCGGGGAGGTGTCTAACGGTCCTGTTATCGAGGCACCCTTGGCACATATCCCAATGAAAAGGCTCCTCGGAAATATCAGGGACTTCATCGATGGGCATCGCTATCAAAGCTTCAATATCTCTATCAATGGCGTAGATGACGGGGCACGGCAAGGAGTTGTTGAAATCATCAAAGTTGATCTTCGCCGCAAGAGTATCAAACACCGCGTTGTAGGCTGCTTCAGTTTCAAGGAAATCAGGCGATTCTACATTCCAGTACTTTGCTTCAAAGCGCTCCACCATCCAATGCCACCTGAAAAAGAACACAACAATAACAACGCCGCGCGATAGTAACAACTTACCAGCACACTAAGCAACACTTCTGCCCAGTTCCATGAGGCGAAGGTCGGTACCTGGTTGAATAGAGAGGGCCTGTCTTGTATTCCATGTTGTTGATGTTGAACGAAAGAAAGAAGGAAGAAAGCAACGCAACGAAAGACCAAAGTCAAATTTTGATTGAATCGCGGGAAATTTTGACATATCGCGTAAAAAACTGACGAGCCGTTCTAAGAATTGCCCCGGGAAAAATCCCGGTAAAAATATCGCGTGTAGTATCTGTTCTTCTATCCCATAAGTGCAACTGCCTTGGAAAAATCGAAGAATAAAAGGGAACGGTCTCCTAAGGTTTGTAGGTAGAAGTACCTTGAAAAAGCTTACTAAGACCGAAAAGTAGAAAAACACTGCAAACACCTTGCAATAGTGTATAGTATACCCAGTATCGAAAACTTTAGTAAGCCTAAGGGGGAAACTTTTTTTATTTATTTAACAGTAATTTCCAAGTTACGAAGTAATTGATTATCTGTTGTTGAAATTGAGTAGAATGCAATCTTCTGAAGGGAAGGTACCTTGTTATTCTTTTTCTTGTAGTTCATAATACTCTGCATGAGGTCTATACTCCGTGTGGGATATCGGCCATAAATATTGAAACGGTATATCAGCTGTTCACAATATGCTTGCATGTCGGTATTTATTTTCAGACCATTTTGTTTGTGTTTGTTTAATTTTTCAATCCAATCATCTCCGTGAATATGATAGGCAGAATATATTTGATAAAATAAATAAGCAGAAAAGGTAGATGTTACTTTTATATCTTCAAGAAAGTTGTTTACTTGACGAAAGTTGTATTGTGACCAAAGATTATAATTCGGTTCGAATGAGGGTAATAACTCCATGTTGTAGGTGTAAATATTTATTTTTAATGTTCTTAAATACTCTGGGATTAGCCTCCAGGCTACAGGAGAATGGCGCCACGGATATACTGCAGATCCAGGGTTGGCAGCTGAAACGTTGCAAGTTGCTTCAATGAATATTTTTTCTGGTTCTGTTTCTGTAGACTTTCCACCAGCTTCCTGGAAACACCAGGAAAATTAGCAGAATGGTCCAGGCGTGCTACCAATTGGGTATACATATTAACTAGATCCATAATGGAAAGATCAAGAGGAAAGCCTAAATGGGGGTTTCTATGCTCCCCTTTGTAAGTATACCCTGGGTATAGTTGTATGATGATATCTCTTTTTAAACATAGTTCAAATTGTATGTATTCATATTTTAGCAAGGTAGGATTAACAAAATACAACTTATGCTCTTCAATAAACTGTTCTATATTATAATTGATTACTTGTAAATATATATTATCCAAACAATAAAATAATGCATCATCTGAATCTGATGCTTGGTTCCATTTACTACGAGACATTTGTTCCGATTGATTGAGGTATTGGTACTTGTAGAAAAAAAATATGCTTCCAGCCTGCAAGCATATTTTGCTTTGATATATCTAGACTCAGAGGCAGAATTTTCCTGCAGATGGACCAACTGGACAATTTTACCTTACTGAAAATCATGGAGTACTTGGAGCCATACCAGTGCTGTTTGTTCGGGCAAACTTCGAGATGTATGAGAGGAGTTATGAAGGCAAGCAAGAGGTGGTTCAAGATGTACACGGCCAGCAGGCTCAAGGTCATAGAGTGGGAGCACTCGCCGAGTTACCAGTGCTGGTACAGGGAGATCAGGCCCGTACTCAGACAGTGCAACGGGAGGTTGTACAAGTACATCCTAAAGTACTGCGATGATAAGGTCACGGACTTGGAGGCAAGTAAGATCTCGGACTTGGACTCCAAGCCTGGTTTCCTGACCTACGACTGGTGCAATCACATCAAGTGCAAATGCAGCGGGCAAATCACCTACTGTGTGGAAGAGGATCACTGGCTTCCCAAGAGATACCAGCTTATACATTTTAAAAAAAATAAGGACTACCACAAGCTGTGGCTCGCCGATATATACTCTGTTCTGGCCCACAGGTATGCCAGCTACGAGACGGCAGAGATAACCAAGTACAAGGAGAAGCTGGAGAGATTGGAAAACAAGAAAAAGGACCTCAAAAGATATCTCAGAGCTTCAGAGAGGAGAAGAGAAAAGGGTAAGCAATACGCGGCAATCAGATCATCCCTTGTAAAGCTGAAGAAGAGGAAGGGAGGAATAGAAAAAGAAGATGTGGACAGGCTCAGACCCAGCAACAAGCTAAGGAAATTGTATCACGAGCTGTGGTGCCCTGTTAATTTAACCTAATACTCCAGTACAAGCCTCATTATAATCTCCGCGTATTTCTTCTTCTCCTGGCATGTTATCCTGATGGGTTTGCATTTACCCTGTTTGAATTCTTCCAGTGTCTCTATGAACCAGTGCACACGTGGCATTATAACCGTCCTGAATACAGTGGCATCCCACCTGATGATCCAGAACTTAAGTCCACCTGGCACCCAGTAAGCCAGCAGCCCATAGATGCTCCTAACGCACGCCATGGTGGTAAACAGCTGGGCCACGTGGTGGGGTTTTGGGTAGGCAGGAAGCCTGAGCGTGAAAGGACATTTTATCTCCAATGTCCATGTGCAGTCCAGAGTTATCCTGTCTGGGGATGCTGCCAGCTCGTCCCTGAAAGGCTGGAGAGGCCATAGCCCAGTTTTATGCCATCCACCCATGATCATGCTGCTGACTGCCTTTACTGCCTCTGACTCGTGTGTCCTTCCCCACTTGAAAGCTGCCTCGGTGAATGCAGAGTGCTTTACCGGTTTTCCAAGTATCTCGTTCATGTAGGCCGCGCAGCTCTGGTAGGGGTCCACACCCAGAAGCGTTCCCACCCGGCTGGCAGTCACTTTAAAGTGGGTCCTGCTTTCCAGCCACTCGGGTGTGTTTTGCCTGAGATTTTGGTAAGAGGCCATCCACTGCCTCTCCGGTTCAGGGCAAGTGGCAAACGGCTTAAATACCAGGTGGTCCTTGGACAGCACGTGTGTCTGCTCGACAACGATGTCTGCTTCCATGTCTGCTCCGCTCTGCAACTGCAATGAAACAATGACCTTTAAGCTTTCCAGAGAGGGCAAGCCCTACTTTACTTGCCCACGCTATATAAGCAAAATGGACAAGGGATGCGGCCTATTCCACTGGGCCAAGGACAATACCGAGCCAATAGCCATCCCAAAGCCACAGCCAACTGCAAGCCCTGCAGCCTGGGGGAGCGGAGGATTCAAAGATCATAGTCAGCCAAAATTCCTGGTACAGAACACCCAGAGCCTGGCAGGAGGAGTGGATATGTTGAAGAGAATGGAGAGCCTCAGCAGCAAAGTGGACATGCTGAACAGCAACATAAACATCTCCCTTGAAAAGTGGAATACCCTGATAGCAAGGATGAACGAGTTCCTAGAAATGGCAGGAGGCCACCCTCCAAGTCCTTGTGACAATGACTAATCTAAAGAATAAATTACCCTCCAAATAAATATGGATACATTTGTTACAGCTGCTGTCTTAATTGGGGCGTGGGTATATGTCAGCCGTTCTGGAACCTCTAACAATGACAATGCAATCAGGAAGGCCATAGACCCTATAACAGGTAACCCTGCAATTGTGGATCCCCCGCTCAGGGCAGGGATAGGGAATGACCTCAACACCCATATGCCCTACCTCAACTACAGGAACAACCAGCTCATAAAGCCTTTTGACAAGAATACAACTGACCTCTTCCAGAGTAGTGAGTATGCAAATGACTACAACATGGCCTGGTCACAGAATGTATGGGAGAGTGGGAACAACTCCACCCTGGACACAGACACCTACGTTGGCAACGGGATGATCCCTTACTATTCAGATGTAGTTTCCAGGATGAACATTTAATAAAACATTTCAGAGTTGGACATGTACTGCTGGTGGCGCATAATGGCTGTATCTGATCTGAATCATAAGGTAAGCGTTGGTAAAAGCCAGCGGAGCCCCCTGAGGGTCCATCAGCCTGATGTGGGTGCTCCTCACCATCCTCTGTCCAGTGCTGCAGGAGCTGATCTTCATTGGGAGGTATGTCTGGAAGGCAAGCCCCACTGGCAGGGGAACAAGCCTGGGGTTTCTTCCTGTGGTGTTGAGTATGGTGGGTTTCATGAAAGTCTCCCCTCCTGCCTGTAAGTCCAGCATGGCAACCTGGGTGCCGGGGGCCAGCCCCTCTATGGCAAACCACACCAGGGTAATGTCCGTCACGTAGTCCACGGCCTGTGTGAAGGTGACCTCTGTTCCCAGAGGAGTCGTGTTGGCAGCTCCTGTGAGCTCGATGTAGACGTAATTATCGGGGGAAACAGACATTATCTAAACTCTTGTTTACCAACCATAGAAAATATGACAGACCTAGATAAATTAGGATCCGCCACATCGTCCCTTAACAGCAAGGTCAGAAATGACCTCGAGGTGAGGGGGATGGCAATACCCCTAGACGGGGTCAATCCTACCCAGGGTAACTCGCTGTCAGCCCTTGCGTACCCCGCGGAGTACATGAAGACGGACCCCAGGGAGGAAAGACTAATGACCCTGAAGCAGGTAGCTGCGGACTGGCGTCAAACGGGTGCGCAGTTTGCCCTTCCCTCAGAGCTTGTGGACTATTACGTCACCAAGAAGCAACACCTGGAGTTTCTTTCGTGGGAGAAGTGGGTTCAGGACAATTATGACTTTTCAGATCCATCCCAGGTGAAGATGCTAAAGCAGATTATGCCAGAATACTTTGACAGGAGGCTGGACTACATCAAGAAGAGGCTGGCGCTAATCTACACTCTGGCAAAAATCGATCTCCTGGGTCCAGAATCAAAGGAGGACCTGATGATAACATGGCAGGTGCAACAGGGAACCATTCCAGCCATAGACCTCACCGCGGTATTCGAGTCTCCAACACCAGGTAACACTGCTGTCAACAGATTGGATTCATTCAAAGCCGGAATGTGGAACCTACGTCCCTTGTTCGGTACTGGCGATAAGACAGTGAGAGTTCCTGGTGTTGCACCGTTCGGGGTGCGCAGACCTAGAACCGGCCAAAATGTAAAAAGACACCTCCCATATTTACCTGGTGGTACACCGTCCCCAGCTGTTCCTGGCGTGGGTGACTTTGCTGAACTTCCAGCGTTGCCTGCAGTTCGATATGATGCGGCTCGTATGGCTGACGTCAACTGGGTTGTGGACGTCCCTGGCGGGCGCGGCGCAAGGCCATAATAGAATCAATGAAATAAAATCTAACTTTACCCGTGAACCATGTCAATTTTCGAAAGTATCGAGCTGCTATACGCAGATGCCGGTCTTAATTCTCCAGCCATAAGGTTTGCGGCCACCACTGCAGTGGCGGGGGCTCTCTTGTACACAATTAAACCAGCCGCATTTTTCTTAAAGGACGGATCCGCACGCCCCTTCTCCGCCTTGAACAAGGGATCCAGAGGAGGCACCATGTTCACCTGGTGGTCGGCTGCCCTGGGTCTGGGAGGGATTTCTGCCATATTTATCTAAAGGCTGGCTCACCGCAGAAATGGAGGAACACTGGGATGATGCCCCCAACAAGCAGAAGAGGTTTATAGATCACATAAAAAACCATGTATTGACTCATGTATCAGAATTACCGCGTGATTCCAGGCTTGGTCTAAAAGCCATGGTCGACTGCTGGGGCTCCTGCAAACCAGAATCCCTTGCTATTATCCTGCACGACCTCCTGTGGAGGGTACGCCCCAACCTGGAATGCCAAGAGCTGCCTGCCATTATGTCCGTGATGGCTCCCAAGACAGTTGAGGTCGTTAACTCCCTTGACCCTGATATGAGGGCGCTGCTCTACGCATACCTTCTATTTTGGATCGACGCCGGGGAGTGGTTAAAATCTAAGGAGGGTGACATCTGACAAGATAATGGAAGACTTTGGCGAATTCGAGGAGCTGTCCACATTATCCGTGCAACAGGAAAGGTACAACGAGAAGGCAAGGGAGAAGACCGCAAAGGCCCCACCTGCTCCAAAGGGGCCCAGCGCCAAGATCATCTCCCAGGCCAACAAAATGAGCCAGCAGAAGAATACACAAAAGGAGCTGGAAAGGACGCGCAAGAGTGTTATTGCCAAGCTGGCCAAGGTAGAGCAGTACACCCACCGCTTCAAGGGATCGCTCATGGGGAGATACCCCAAGCTGAAACCCGACTGCACGGAGGAAGAGGTAGACCTCCAGCTGGCACAGATAGAGAAGGAACTGGGAAGCATCAATGCTCCCAAAGTTACAGAAACTGTGTGGCTCCTGTTTGTAAAGCTGGTGTCCATAGGGTACATCACGGCAGGGTCACCAGGTGGGCTGCAGATAAGGGGGAAGGTGGATGTGGCAGACCTTGCAGCCACCGACCGCTGGAAGGATGAAGTAAGGAACAACCTCTACCAGCTGCAGATAAAGTACGGGCTCTTCGAGTCTGGCCCAGAGGTTCAGCTGGTCTTCAGCATGGCCAAGCTTATGCTGGAGGCTGACGAGATCAACAAGAGCACAGCAGCACATGCCCCACGGGAACACAGCGGTGAAGATTATAATAAACTATAAGTTCTAAGTCTATTGAGTACTCATTCATACATGGAGACTATAGTCAGCACTTTTGTAGTGGCACTAGCTGCCGTGGCGTCCTATAAATATTTCACTGTGCTGGAGTCAGTAAAGGCTAAACCCAATAGTGATGCAATAACTCACAACCTGTCGCATCCCAGCACGTGCCTGATGGTAAGGGACGGCAACAAATGTGAGAGCATGGAGGTAATATCCCCAGCAGCACAGTACAGCATCCTTACCGGCCAGTCAAGGGGGGTTCGCCCCCCAGCCTGCGTGTGCACCAACGAGACGGGTTCCAGGATAGTATGCTACCTCCCCACTACCCCTGGAAGCTACATAGGGGCACAGTAAATTTCTAAACACGGGAAGCAACCATGGATCCAAAAGCAACAACAGCCCCGGACAATAGTACCTTGTTCAGATGTATGGGATGCAAGAAATCAGGAATATCGGGAGTGAACCCAACGGCTCACACAACGGCCAACGGCAGGAGCATGATGAAGGCTTCATGCGGCACATGTAACAGAGGAATGGCCAGATTTGTAAACAAAAAATAAACAATTTATTCGCTTTCATCAGAATCGTCTTCCATCAAAAACTCAGACAGCCTGTTTATGCTACTGCCCTCGCTCTTGACAGAAGGGTTTGTAAGAATAAGCATCTTCAGGTTCAGAGGATCTTCTGCATCATTCAGTACAGGAATTTCCTCTGCCCGCTCGTCAAACTCAGAGAAGATCGATTTCTTCAGCTCTTCGGGGCTGACCGGGACAAATAGCAAGGGGGTGTGCCTTACCCCGCAGTCAAACGGTACAAGGTTGTAGTTACCACCTTCGTCTTCGACCATAGCTGTGAGTCTGGGCCTCTTGAGGGACCTCTTGGATTCTTTAACCCCAGAGCTCTTGTTGGCCTTGCGCTCCTGGAAGCTCTTGTTGCTCTCAAAGTACTCCCCCAAGGTGCCCGTGAACTTCATCCATCTGTCGTGCTGGCACTGTACTTTGTAGTCAACCTCCGTGAGGTTACCCCCGAGCTGTATCAGCCTCTTGGCGGGCTCACAGGCATCTATGCCTGGAGCACCTACAAACTTGCTCTTGATGTGAGATACGTAGTAGTCAACCGTGTTGGGGGCCTGGGTCTCCCTCACCCAGCGTATGGCAACGGCTGGGTTAAGGAAATGTCCCTTGAACTTGGTGTCTCCCCTCTTGGTTGCCTCTGGCAGGGAGAACTTGATGTTGGTAGTTATCCCTGTGTAGGTGCATACAAACAGAAGGTCCCTCCCAACGGTAACCGTCTGGCACTCGGGTGCAGGATCCAGCTTGGACAAAAGGTGAAGCTTCTCTTTCTCAATTTTTTCGGCCGCCTTCTGCTCCTTGACTCTGACCCTCTCTGCCTTGGCTTCGTCAGTTAGCTTTATCTTGCCCTTTCCCTTGCTGGATGATGGCTCGGTCATTGCTGAGAATGATTAAACTATGGAGAGAGTTGCCTTTTTATTCTTTTCAAGGCACTTGTCCCCCAACCAGCAAGCAGTTGTCAAGGCCCTGTTCCGTCTACAGTTTAAAAAGGTGGAATTGACTCATTTATCCCAGATTATGGAATGCCAGTGTCCTCACTGTTCTATGGCAGCGACTGCCCTGGATGTCTGCGCAATGTTAACCCTGTCTGCACTTCTGAGTTCGCGGCTGTTTGCCCAGAGTGTGGAACTGTTATTGACGAGATTATTATTTTTGGTGTGGTATTCACTCCGCGTGCTCTGCGTGGCACTTACAAGCGCATATTCCACTGGAACGAGCGCATGGCATGCTTTTGTATGGTGGAGCCTTGGGTACATACCGACATATACGAGGTCTTTGAGGCAGAGGCTTGGTCTGGGAAATACGGGGACATATACAGCTTCTGGTACAAGGAAGTCTCGAAAGTACTCGTCTCTGTGAAGGTCCCGCCCTGGATGCAGGAGAAGTACAGGAGCCAGAAATACAAGATGAACCCCATGAAAGACCTGAAAAGGTTCAGGGAGAGGTGGCTCCAGCTCCTGTTAAGGCTATGGGGATACAAGCCAGTGGACCCCCCACCCGAGCTTATCATTGCCCTGACAGAGTACTTCAAGGCACTACAGGTCCCGTGGGAGAAACTCACAAGGAGACATAATTTTATTAACTATAATCTGGTTATCATCATTGGCCTGGAGTTCCTGGGTTGTGATGAGGAGTACGCCAAGTACTTTCCAATGATGAGGGGAGAGAAGAAGCTGGCTGAACTGTGTGGCATTATTCTTCAGATGTTTGTTTATCTCGGGTGGCAGCCGACCCGTACGCTCCTAAGGTGGACAGCACAGAGGAGGAAACAACCCTTACGCGGGTCAAAAGGGAAGGCTGGCAGGCGAAGAGGAAAGAGGCGAAAACAAAACCCGCCAGGGGATCTGGCACAAACGAATCTCCAGTGGTCAGAAGATAAGCAAGAAACGACGATATGGAGCACTGACCCATCATCTCTAGAAGATTTCTGCGAAGGCTTGCTGAGGTGTGAAACGGAAACAATCTTTCAAGGAGAGTCCCTGCCAGACCTCCTGTTACCACCTGGAACGAGCTGTGTGCAATAATATCAAGCTTTAACGCCATTGATGAGGGCCTCCTTAGAAATCTAACAATAAATTATAACCATGTCTACAGTTGTTGCAGGCAACGCTCTGTCCAGCCTTCTGTCCAACAACCTCTTTATAATCGCGGCCATAGGAGGTATAGCCTATGTTATATTCTTTACAGAGCTTGGAGATGTCATCAAGTGCGTGTTCAACCCTGCCACGTGCGCAGGTGATGCTGCAGACAAATTACTCCAAAAGTTTAAAGACCTGGAGAAGGAGCTTGAAGAAAAGGCAAAGCAGGGGATAAAAGACATTACTGATAAGGCAGGAGAGCTGGTGGACAAGGCAAAAGAGAAGACAGCGGAGATTATTAAAGACACAAAGGAGGGAATACATAAGGCAGAGGTCATAACGGCAGGCAGCGTGGCAGCCGTGCTTACTCCTACGCCTGATGCCAGGAAGCAGGGCAACCCCTTTGTGGTAGGGCTGCTGGACATTACAGGTGTTGCAAGAACCCCGTCGGGATTAGGACAACTAATAAAGAATCCAGGGGAATCTCCTGTGGCAGGGAGCCTACTGCCTGTTAATCAGTTTGAAAAGATTGTGAACTTTTTCAAGAGCAAGTTTTAATAAATTCAACTGCAGTTCTGTATACACTTTTGTACGCAATCTGTCTGGGGCTGCACGGGGTCAGGAACCACCGTGGCCTCCCCCTGTTTGTTGATGTACTGCTCTGCGTACTGGGTGGCAGTGGACAGGGCCTTTACGTTTACGTAAACCTTCTCCACCCCCAGGTTCTGTCCAACAATGTCACCTATCTTCCTGGGGTCCAGCTTTATGTAGCTGTTGTGCACCACCTTAATCACCGCGTGGGCGTGGTTCCTGCTTCCCCTGTTGTCCTTTCCCAGTTCCAGCGAGAAGCTGGAGTCTATATTGGATATGCTGGTCTCGTATGAACCCCCACCCCTGGGAAATTGAATTATCTGCTTGTAACCCTCGTGAGTAAACAGTGGGGTAACTGCCTCCCTCAGCCTGTCCCTCATGCCCAGCGCCTCTATGTCAGTGTTGGGCCTGTAGTTGGGGTTTATTGTAACCAGAAAATTGCTGAACTTGCTCATTCCGGAATTATTTCTGCCAGATTAGATATGTCTTCTGCCCTGCCGTATCTGTACCACAGGTATCCTGCAGCCAGGGCCCCAGCCAGTACGGCAGCACCCAGCACCAGCTTGTCCTCAGAGATTCCCCACAGGGTCCACTCCTCTGCAACTGATTGCTGATCCTCCCAGTACACATGCCTGCTTGCCCTGATGTAATCCTGTTCGGCCTCCACGGTAGCCTGTTTTACAATGTCGTGGGTCACATCTGGAAGCACAGGTACCTCAGATATGATAGCAGGGGCTTTGTTGGCAGCGGCTTTCTTGGCTCTCTTGGCAGCCTTCTTGCTGGGGACCACCTTTTCCATTTCAGTTGGGATCTCTGTCAACGCGAGTTCTGGGAGGCTTGACATTGCTGAGTTTGGTTATTTAGAAAAAGAGGGCTGACTAGGACCTGGTCAGGTACGCCCAAAGGATTGCCAGGCAGACCAGAACCTCCGTCACCTGTTGTGTCTTGGTGTCCATGTCTTGGGTAATTATTTAGATAATCACAGGCACCTGCGTAAGCCATCAAAAGTACATCAGCATAGTCATCCAGCTTTTTCGCAGGGGGTATAATAAAGCTTTTCTTTACAAGTGCCACGGAAGCCCTCTTGTTCCCCCTGTAACTGCCGGTACTTGTGTGGAACATTGCCTTTACCCTGGTTGGGTGCTGCAGCATTATGTGGCAATCGGGGTTAATCTCCCTCACTGCTTCCACTATGGCATTCTGGATATTTATAAACCTTAGCTTCAGCTGGCTCTCTATTACAACAAGCTGGCAGCTCCTGATTGCCGTGGCCCGCCTTCTAGCCCAGCGCCTGATGGCAACCCTGAACTTGGAGAGCTTGTACTTCCCCCTTACAAGTCTCCTGTTCTTCCAGGCAAGAACCTTACTGTGGGTTATGAAGAAAGACTTAACAACAGAGAAATCTCCAATAAAGTGGCAGAAGTTTGCATACCCTGGATCTACTGCCAGAACCCTTATCATCATTGCCTTGTAAATTAGAAATAAAAAAATGTATGTGGCAGGACGTGATCTCTGGGCGATTAGCACAAGAGCCTAAATATCGGCTACATCCCCCAAAGGGGAGCTGCATCTTAGAAGCATTCAACCTAACGGGACCTGCATCAACCCAACACTACCATCATACTTTGTTATTGTTTCTTGGTTGGGCTATTCCTTTTATTCCCCAGGTTTTTTACAAGTAATGTACTTGTGGGATTAATAAAAAAAGTTCCCCCTACTATGCTTTTTAAACCTTCCGGTACTTAGTGTACTGGCACTACCGACCTCGACTTATAAGGCTTTGCCTCTTCAATATACACCCTGCGCTGTCAGTGCTTTTCCATGCTATTTCCCGCTCCAGTCCTACTAGGCATTTCAAGGTACGTCTTTTATATGACCACTCCCGGTCCGCTTTTTGGCAGACCACCCCCGGTCAGGCTGCGCTTTGGGGAGGGGTAGAGCCGGAAGAAGGATTTCGATTTACATCATTTCGATTTAATCTACTTCCATTTCAGTCGCTTCCAATTCACTCCCGAATCGGGTAGACTTACTTCCCAGGCCGTATACTAAGTATACTATGAACAGTGACTGGCTCCTACTTCAGTCCTTTTTATCAGACCCTTCGGATTGTGTATGATCATAGGCTCATCCCTAGGCATCTTTCGATACCCACATGCTCCGTCATGCTAGGATCAGTTTTATATCAACGTCACCATACAAACCTTAGGAGGCCGTCCCCTTTTATTCTTCGATTTTTCCTGCCCGTTTGCGCTTGTGGGATCGTGCGCGTTTTTCGCGAAGATTTTTTTTCCCGCGACTTTCGACTTAGGGCAAAATTGAAAAATTCGACTTAGAAGAATTTAATTTTTCTAAACCACGGAATACTAACAATGACTACCCAGCATCCCAGTTTATCTTACATTGAAAATCTTTCTGTGGACAGTCTTACCTTTCCTACCCTTGGTGGAGTTGCCACACCTTTGGATTATTATGAAGAGGGTACTTTCTTAGCAACCTATGCTGGTCCTTGGGCCGCCAACACTAATGTGACGGTTCACTATGTTAAAGTGGGCACTAAAGTTACTCTCCAGTTTCCAGCATACCTCAATGCATTTAGTGTTGCTACTATTATTACTGTAAGCGGTATTCCTACTAGGTTCTATCCGAAGACTGGATCCTTCTACTTTCCCGCTGTGGTTATAGACAATACTGTAGGAGCAGTAGGAGCCCTGGAGATAAAGGCTGCTAATTCTGGAGGCCCCTCCTTTGCGTTTTACAATGCTTCCTTTTATGCTGGAGGAACAGGTAATTTTACAGTTGGGCAGGTGGGAGTACAAGCAACGAGTGTTACATATATAACGGTTTAATATTTTTAAAATAAAGCATTATTTCACTGTGGCTCCAACGTGGCAGAAACCAACAACAGCGTCTCTTGTGTTCAATAGCCTTTGGTGGCATTCTTTTCTTTCTGTTTGTGAGTCTCCTTGCCCTATGATTGACAGCTCCAAATATAAATCTATCTTGAGGTGTAAGGAAGCTTAGTATTCTTCTCAGAACGTCATCATCCAGGCAATCCATTAAGTGTTGGGATTGTTAGAAATGTCATTTATAACTCATGCGCTCTTCTTCGGAGAACCATTTATAACTCATGCGCTCTTCTTCTGAGTGGTCATATTATTATTCTACTATTAATAATAATAAAAAATATTTTGGGGAGAGTACTTAGACAGGGGTCCCAGTCCCATACTACTGCCGATAGTAGCTTACTATGGATGTTTCACCATAGGTCTTGTCTCTAGGTGGAATCGTAAGGTATACTAGCTCCGGCCGCCATACAAACGTAACCGTGAGTTTTCACCTCTCCAGGGTCAACCTTGCACTATACGTGCACCGCTCTAGTCCAGACCTCGTGAAAAGTCTAGATGCCAAAGCTTATGAGTCTATGTACCCCGTTGGCTTTTATATTTCGAAATTCTTCAGGCAGGTGTAATTGTGGGACGCATTGTCGCCAAAAACTGGCGAAAGATATTTCGACTTAGAGAATTTTTATTTATATTATTTTGAACACTAGTACTAAGCTGGCTCCTATATAGGAGACTGCCTTATTATATGCCTACCATTATCAAATAGTTCAGATATTTCAGATGACCAAAGAGGGTAAGTATCCACATGGCTATATGGTTCTACGTATACAACATTAGTAAATATTTCGTAAAGTTCTTTACACAAGGAATCCCAAGAGACTGCCTTTGCGTAGCCTTTCATAATATACCCATCTGTAAATACAATATTGAAAACGTAGCCTATCATTGTTATTGTTCAGCCTTTAGAATACATTTCTAAATTGTCAATAGTCAAAAACAAATGACCCACGAAAGCAATGGCAGATGTATGTGCGCACGAAGAGGAGAGAAACCAGACCAAGCTACTCTGGATCTTTTAGAAGAAATGGATAACGAATACCGAAAGAAAAAAGAAGAAGGTTACAGGATTGACTCCGTGTCAGATGAAGGGATAATCAACTGGATTTCAAAAGAAGACTGGGAAGAGAACAGGATGAAAAAATTAACCAAGCTGAAAAAATTATCAGAAGAGTTGACAGAGATTTATAATAGTTTTGTAATAGAATAAACAAAAAAAAAAAAGGTGACCAGGATTGCAGTGGAATACGCCACGTGTTTCTAGCTCCGTCCATTTTTCTATATATAGGAGTCTACCTACGATTAGAACTTGAGATACTCAAAGGTAGGCATTCCAAAATAACATTTAACGTTTGAATATACATACTAAGAACCAGGTGTAGTAGTCAACATTCCTACTACCTTATTATCTTTCATCAAGAATCTGGCAGTCAGATCACCATACTCCACATATTCCTTCCCATTCCATCTATATTTCTTGTTGAAATTTTTATGGGATCGAATACCGAATCTATCTCCAAGAAACCATTCACGAGGAATGCCATGAGTTTTCCTAATGCAATATGTTTTTGTTATAGGATCGTTGTTAAAATCCACCACAGTATAACATTCATAACATCTTTTGATCAGATGGGTCTTTGCCAATAATTCCTTTAAAACAGCTTCCATTTTTAAATAGCAAAAGTGTTTGTTTAGGTTTGCAATGGAGATTATACTTTAAAATAGTATAATACAGCATGTACTTTAAAAGAACCATTATTTAAAAAACATTAGATTAAATAATAAAAGGTGGCCAGGATTGCAATGGAATATAAGCTATGACTGAATTTAAAACGCATATTCCATCGCTCTCCCGACCCGATATTCTTGTTTGTGCGAAAGCTTTTATTCTCCAAAAATTTACTACGACTTGACATTGTGGGATGCTTTAGGATTTTTTGGCTGACTTTCTCCGGCTTCCAAGTGGACCTGCCGTGGGCCTCCCTGATGGCAGATATCGCTTTTTTGATTTACGTAGTACTTCAGGACCTGCTTCTTTTTGACCGGGAGTCGCTGGCAAACTTCTTTTTGCCATTGGTAAAGGAACTTTAAATACATGTTCTGAAGGTTTCTTTTTTGCAAAGGCAGGAAGGTTATCATCTGTATCACTAAAGACATGCCTTTTTTTGGGTTTCGGTTTTTTAGGACCTTTGGATTTGCTGGACTCTCCTTTCTCCACATGTGTCTTTGCTCTGTCCAAGTGTTGTTCTTCTTCTGGTATAACAACATGAGGGCTTCCAGGATCTGCGTTGTTTCCACGATGCTGGTAACACTGACGAGACTGACACGTTCGCCTTGCACACAGTCCGTCGATTGTCCTGTTAGGGGAGCCGCAATGTGGACATTTGCCAATACCATCCCTCACAACGCCAGGTCCAAGTTTTGCCTTAGCCTGATTTGCCTCGTACTTATCCTGATTTCTATAATCTGCATGAATGCCGTATTTACCAGCAAAACTACCGACCCTATTAGGGACTACACCAGCTCTACGATCCTCCCTTGCAAGGTCTTGAAGCAAGTGAGCATCCCACATGGCCTGGGCCAAAGCGCCCTTTGTCTTGTAATTGCTCCTATTTGGCAGCTTGTTGTACCTGGCAATTTGCTTTAAGTGATCGTATGTGTAAAGGGATGATACCCTGTCTAGGCCTCCGGTTTTATCCCAAGGCATCTCAGTTTATATATGCTATAGTATTTAGAACTTAGTTCACCACCTAAGAGTAGTATTGACAGGTTGCACTGGCCTCCTACGCCTTCTTGTGGGTTTGGCCAACCTCCTGCCAGGAAGAGTTGCCTGTATTCTTGCCAACATAGACCCTATCTTGGGTTTAGGCTTCCTGCGCGGTCTCTTTTTTTTGGTCAGTTTAGAGTACTGGGCACGAAGCTGCATCAGATCATTAAGTCCTGACATTACTGATAATCCCGATTTAGATCATTTATTTATGGAGTACGGTTAAGAATGTACGTCATAGCCTCCACACCACGGTCCTGCACTTTCATCTCGTCTTTAAGAACCTTGTATTTTCTCATCCACGTGGCTGCCTGTGCTTCAGCCTTTCTGTCAGTTCTGGTCTCCTTGTTAACAATTTCCATAACATCCGTGGGGCTTTTGTTAGCCAAAAAATCTTGCAAAAATATCATAGAGTGGGTGCCGCAGTAAGTATCACCGTTGTTCCTTTGGGTAGGCTTTTTGGAATAAACATTTTGCCAAGTAACAGGTTGGTTTCCAAAAATGAACTGTTTCAAAAATGGTGTATTAAATACTTTTTTAAGTAATTCCAATATATTACTTCCACCTCCGTATGTGACGTCGTGAGGATTCCCTGGTTGACCAATCCCAGGGTCTAGCTGGTACACCGTACGAGCCTTTACGTCAATTATAAGAGCATTGTAGTGAGTTCCAAAGTTACCAGAACCATAGGCAGTAGTGAACACAATCCAATCTGGTTTAGCTTTCCATTGTTTGACGGTAGCTGTAAAAGTTTTCGCAGCAACATCCTCTTTACCTGTATGGTGTGGGTAGCCAGGATCAAACCTCTGGTTCCAAAATGTAGGAAGAAGTTTTACATTCTTCCTTTTGGAGTGTTCAACAAAATCTGCCAATATGACATCCCTCACATGTCCCATATTCATAGCCCTCTTGTACAGCTCAAAGCATTCATCATGATCCAGAGGTTTCACTGCCTGCTTTCCCTTGCTCTTTGAAGATGATGCAACAGGAGGGGGTGAAGCAGCGCGCTTCCTTTTGACGGGAGGGCTTACTGCCCTCTTTTTAGGTGGGGGTGTTACTGCCCTCTTTTTGAGTTGAGGTGGTGGGGGAGAGGGTGCCCTCCTTCTAGGAGGTGTTACTGCCCTTGTAACAGTTTTATTCTTGGCCTGTGGACATGTCCTTATATTATGCCCCTCCTTTCGGCAAACGCTGCAGCGTGGCATCTTGTAAAATTTATATTAGATTTAAAGATTTTTACGTGGGATAAATCGCGCATCGTAAGTTACTTAGTGCAACATGGTAACCTACGATATCATGTATCACGTGAACCAAATCACAATGGAGGAGATAGAGAACCACTGGACCTTCAAACTGGGCAAACTGATAGATATGATTAAGAAAAGTAACTCCGATTACGAGGACTTCCTTAACTGGTGGTACAGAGGAGTTGTGCTCAGACACAAGATCGTCAGAATGCCAAGAAGGGTCCCGAGGCTCAAGACTGCCTGCCTGGACATTGTGACCACGAAGGAGAGGGATTACTTTAACCGTGTTACCAGTTGCTGAGGAATAAATCAAACTTTATTATTGGAAATATGTTTTCCCATGCTCTCGATCACTTCAGCCAAGGACATGGGTCGTTTCAGGGTAATGTTCCAGGGAACTGAGTAAGGGTACCTTCCAGAAGGGTTGTGATCAAGCAGCTCTTCAACGGCATGAAGCACAGCATTTACCACCTCCTTTGAAAAGTCCAGAGAGAGGTTATCCAGGGTTTGGTTGCTCCAGTCCACCTGCCTCTGCCCTGTGACGGAGTCCCTGATAAATGGATCAAATTTGGGGTTCCTTACGAAATTGTCGTCCAGGTAGGTGACTTTCGATTGTGGCAGACGGTTCACCAGTTCCGATATTGATCCGTAGGTCTTTAGTGGGAACAGACCAAGTCCCTTCCCGCTGAAGTGCTTGTAGACCTTGAGGACCATGGCGCTGGCATCCGACACCTCCTGGTTCAGTATCCTTTCCTTCCTCACAACTGCGTTGAGGGTGGCGTCACTGACCTCTATCTCCTCCTTCAAGGCATTCACCTGGTCCTCCAGTTTTGAAACGGTGACCTGTAGATAGAGCGGGGTGAGACGGCCAATCTCAGTGGTAAACGCCAACCCTTATGGCACGCTAAGCGCCTAACACCAGGGAAATATGCGCCAGACACGACACCAACAGGCTAAAACGCCACGCACCTTGTTCTGCTGCGAAAATGTCCCGAATCTTCTGTTGGCCTTGGCAAGCTTTGCCCTCTGGACCCAGTCTGTCTTCTTGATCCTCCTGTGTGTGGGGGGGATGGGCTTGCACCACAGACTCTTGAAGGCGTTCTTTACCCTTGTAAACACGTTCCCTGAGATGTACTTCATCCAACCTTACCTGCTGAACCGGAAAGAAACAATGAGGCAGCTGGCCTTTTATGCGTGTCATGTCAGTCACCCACTGCTTCCTCATGCCGAGTGATTTTCTAAGAATATATCCAATCAATATGAAGAAGGCACATTTCCTTATTTCCAAGAAGAAAAAAGTCGTGAAAAAACCGTGCCCCACGAAACCGTGCCCTTGTCTCAAGAAAAAGGATAAATGTACAAAATGTTTGGGTAAATAAATGTGTTTTATTTATCTCTGACTATATCTTGTATTTGTATTTGTCTTTGCCTGGGTCCTCTTCAGGGTCTCTAGCTGACCAAGAAGTCCGTAAAGGTATGCCCCTGCGTCCACCCTCAGCTGCTGTATGAGGAGCTCTGCAACTACAAAATTCTTTGTTTCATCCTGGTATTTCTCCTGGTCGTCATCTATCAATTGTGCATAAATATCACCACATTTTTTGAAGGCTTCATCTAGATGATCGAACTGGTCAAAGAATTTCTTGCAGTCGGATAATCCAAACTGTTTGCCGGCTTGAAGCTGCTCTAAGGGGTCCATCTTCTGAAATATCAGCAGCCTTAGAAATAAATTACAAGAGTCGGAGTTTTAAGGATTACAAGCCATCCAGCCCGCCCTTGTAAGGACGCGGGAACGCGGGAATGGGATTTTGGGGTA
>WUUC01019807.1_pt1 | contig 19084 bp, 12 predicted proteins | sample 6278441 | NCBI WGS metagenome assembly WUUC01 (sample SAMN13675441, study PRJNA597444) | soil metagenome | isolation source: soil | place: USA: Washington | collected 2017-10 | reverse complement strand
CATGCGCGAGAAGATGGACGTGATGCAGCGCGAGTTCGAGCGCTTCTTCGCGTACCTACAGTCGCACGCCCAAGAGTTCGCGCACTTCACAGAAGCGCCGCCGCCCGAAGAGGGCGCGCTCGTCCCGGCTTCTCGCGCCGCGACGCTTCAACGCCGCCGCACCAACCGTCAACACTGAAGGCCGTCTGCCGAAGGTCTGATGAGCCTCCGGCGATAAGCCCGAAGCGCACTCCGCGTCGGTGCGCTTTTTTATTGTCAAATTGATAGGCTTCGACGGCGGGTGAAGGTGCTACAATTCGCGCTCGCCGAAGACAGGCCGTTATACAAACCGCCTCCGAACAGGTGCGTGGCGAAAGCCGAAGCCCGCACTCCACGCCGCGTCGAATGTCTCTGCCGCTCGTCCAATTGGACGCAGCCACAAGGCAGGGCAGGCCAGAACAGATGAGCCGCCGCCGGGAAGCACAAATCAAACGACTTTTTAAGGCCGCACTCGAACGCGAGCACGCCGGGCGCAAAGCCTTCGTCGCGGACGCCTGCGCGGGGGACGAAGAGCTGCGCCGAGAGGTCGAAGCCCTCCTCGACGCACGCGACGAAGCGCACGCCGATGACAAAGCAGCCGCCGCCACCGAAGCCGACTTGAGTACGACGCCGGACTCGCCCGACGCTCCGGCTTCCGGGCTTGAAATCGTGCCGGGACGCACTATGCTCGGGCCGTATCGGGTGCTGGAAAAACTCGGCGAGGGCGGGATGGGAGCGGTCTATCTGGCGAAGGATGTGCGGCTCGGTCGCCGCGTCGCGCTCAAGCTGCTGCCCGTGCACTCTGCGCGCGAAGAGGAGCGCGTCCGCCGCTTCGAGCAGGAGGCGCGCGCCGCTTCGGCCTTGAATCACCCGAACATCATCACCGTCCACGAAATCGGCAAGAGCGGGGGCCGACACTTCATCGCCACCGAATTCATCGAGGGCCGGACGCTGCGCGAGCGCGTCGCCGAAGGGCCGCTCGCGCCCGCCGAAGCGCTCGACATCTGCGTGCAGGTCGCCAGCGCGCTCGCGAAGGCTCATCAGGGCGGCATCATCCATCGAGACATCAAGCCCGAGAACGTCATGGTCGATTCGGAAGGCCACGTCAAAGTTCTCGACTTCGGCATCGCGAAGCAGCTCGCGCCGCCCGCGCACGGCGCGACGCAGGCGACGGCGGCGGGGGCGCGCGTGGACACCGCGCCGGGCGTGGTGCTCGGAACTTCAAGCTACATGTCGCCCGAGCAGATGCGCGGCGCGGAACTCGACGAGCGCACGGACATATGGAGCCTCGGCGTCTTGCTCTACGAGATGCTCGCGGGCTCGGCTCCTTTCGACGCGCCGACGTACGGCGACCTCATCGCCTCGATTCTGAAGGAAGAGCCGCCGCCGCTCTCGCAACGCGGCGCGCAGGTCACCGAAGATGTCGAAAGGGTCGTGCGTCGTGCGCTGTCGAAGCGGAAGGAGGACAGATACCAAACGGCGCGGGAGATGCAGCAAGACCTCCGCCGTCTGAGATGGCATTTGGAGTTCGAGGGCGGAGCGTCGGCGTCGGCGTCCGGCCTCGACGCGCCGCGCGTAGCGTCCGCAATAAGCCCTGCGCGCGCGACGCCGCAGCAGCAGCGGACGACGGTGCTCTCGGCCCCGCCGCCGCAGACCAACGCCGACCGACGCAAGCAGATTACGGTGCTCTTCGCAGACCTCGTGGGCTTGACGGAGATGTTTGAAGGCGAGGACGCCGAAGAGGTGCGCGAGGTTCTGGACGCGCTGTGGCTTCGCCTCGACGCGTGCGTCGTGGCGCACGGAGGAACAATCGAGCGGCACGTCGGCGATACGGTCGTCGCTTTGTGGGGCTCGGGCGAGGCGCAAGAGGACGACCCCGAACGCGCCGTCCACGCCGCGCTCGCGATGCAGCAGGCGGCGTCCGAGTTCGCGGCGTCCGAGCTGCGCTCCTTGAAGGAGTCCGTGCACGACGCGTCGCTCGGAGAGCGGATGCGTGCGCCGGATGATGCAGGGGAGCCTGACGGAGAGGGGCAGGCGCGGCGGCTCATGCGCATCGGCATCAGCACGGGGCTCGTGCTGCTCGGCGCGTCCGGGATGACGGGCGGGTTCACGGCCACGGGCGAGGCGGTCAACCTCGCGAGCCGGATTCAGCAGTCGGCGCACGCGGGCGACCTGCTCGTCTCGCACGACACTTACCGGCACGTGCGCGGCGTCTTCGACGTGCAGGCTCCAGAGGCTTTGAAGCTTAAGGGCCGCGCCGAGCCCGTCGAGGTTTATCAGGTGCTCTGCGCCAAGCCGCGCGCCTTCCGCGTCCGCACGCGCGGCGTCGAGGGCGTGGAGACGCGCATGATTGGGCGCAAGGGCGAGCTGCGACGCTTGACGGACACGCTCGAAACCGTCTTCGAGGACGGAGAGCTGCACGCCGTCACCGTCTTAGGCGACGCGGGGCTCGGCAAGTCGCGGCTCCTCTATGAGTTCAGCAACCGCATCGAGCTTTTGCCCGACGCTTGGTACGTCTTCAACGGGCGAGCGGGCGCGGCGACGCAGGGGCTCCCCTACGCGCTCGTCCGTGACGTGTTCTCCTTCCGCTTCGAGATTCAGGACAGCGACCCTTCCGACGTTGCGCGCGAGAAACTCGAACGCGGCATCGTCGCGCTCGGCGTCGGCGCGGGCAGCGCGGGCGAGGAAGAGGCGCGGATGCGCGCGCACTTCATAGGCCAGCTTATCGGCTTCGATTTCTCCGAGAGCCGTCACCTCGCGGGCATCCTCGACGACGTGAGACAGATTCACGACCGCGCCTTCCGCTACGCCGCGCAGTTCTTTACGGAGGTCGCGCGCACGCTCCCCGTCGTCTTCTACTTGGACGACATCCACTGGGCCGACGACGGCTCGCTCGACTTCGTGGACTACCTCACGCGCCAGTGCGCCGCGTCGCCGATTCTCGTCATGTGTCTCGCGCGCCCGACGCTGCTCGAACGCCGTCCCGCTTGGGGAGAGGGCGCGGAGCGGCACACGCGCATCCTTCTCCAACCGCTCTCGAAGAAGGAGAGCCGCCAGCTTGTCGAAGAGATTCTGCGGCAGGCGCACACGGTTCCGCCTTCGCTGCGCGAGCTGGTCGTCGGCGGCGCGGAAGGCAACCCCTTCTATGTCGAAGAACTCATCAAGATGCTCATCGACCAGAAGGTCATCGTGCCGGGCGCGGAAGTGTGGGGCGTGGACACAAGCCGCCTCGGCGAAGTGCAGGTTCCGCCGACTTTGACGGGCATCCTTCAGGCTCGGCTCGACAACCTCTCCGACGCCGAGCGGACTGTCTTGCAGCGCGCCTCGGTCGTCGGGCGCGTCTTCTGGGACGACGCGGTCGAGCGTCTCGGGGCGGGGGCGACGATGGCGTCGGAACAGACGACGGCCTCCGTAGTGACCATCGCAGGGCCGGGCGAAGGATGGCCGGGCGTCGAAGGCGTGCTCGAATCTCTGCGGCGCAAGGAGTTGATTTACAGGCGCGAGGCTTCGAGCTTCGCGGGCGCGGGCGAATACACCTTCAAGCACGCGCTGCTGCGCGACGTGACTTACGAGAGCGTGCTCAGGCGCGAGCGGCGCATCTATCACAAGCGCGTGGCCGAATGGCTCGCGCGTCACTGCGGGGGACGCGTCGGAGAGTACGCGGGCGTCATCGCCGAACACTACGAACGCGCGCAGGAGTACGCAGACGCATCCGAGTGGTACGGTCGCGCCGGTCGGCAGGCGCGCGAAACGTACGCGCCCGAGACGGCCATCAATTACTACCGCAAGGCTCTGGCCTTCCTCGCATCTCCACCCTTCGAAGCCAGACGCGCGAGCGGAAAGGCGACGGCGGCGGAGACGACTGGCGCTGCGGGCGTCGTCGAGCCGGAGGGCGCGGGAGAGCTGGATGTGACCTCAAGGATGTTGCTCGTGGAGTGGCACGAAGGGCTCGGCGAAGTGCTCCGCGTGCAGTCGCTTTACGCCGAGGCGCTCGCGGCTTATCGCGCGATGCGCGCGGCGGCTGAAGGCTTGGGCGACGCCGTCGGGCAGGCGCGCGCGTGGAACGAGATTGCTCTGGTCGAGGCGGGGCAGGGAGACAACCGCTCGATGCTCGAAAGCACCGGACGCGCGGCTGAGCTGGCGCGCGCCGCCGGAGCGCAGGGACGCGCGCTGACGGAGCTTGTGCGGGCTTTGAATTTGCAGAGTCAGGCTTCGACGCGACTCGGCGACGCGCGCGCGGGGATGATGCTCGGCGATCAGGCGCTTGCGCTCGCCACGGGCCTCGACGAAGACGCTAAGGCCGAGCGCGCGGACAGTCTCAAGTCGCTCGGCATGGCTTATCACCAGCTCGGTCGCTTCGAGCAGGCGGACTACTGCAAAGAGCAGGCGCTCTCGCTCTACCGGGTGATTGGAAACCGCAGGGGCGTCGGCAACATGCTCAACAGTCTGGGCGAGACGGCGCGGCTGCGAGGAGACTACCGTCAGGCGCTCGCGCGTTATCAGGAAGCGCTCGCCATCGCGCGCGAGACGGGGAACCGCAACGGGGAAATGCTCTATCTCGGCAACCTCGGCGCGGCGCGCGCGGGGCTCGGCGACTACGCGGCGGCGGAATCCGACCTCCGACAGTCTCTCGCGCTCGCGAGCGCCGTCGGCTACTATGGCATCTCCGAAAACTATCGCTTCCTCGCTGAAGCGCTGCTCGGGCAGGGTCAGCTTGCGGAGAGTCTTGAGGCCGCACGGCGCGCTCTCGAACTGGGCAGGCAGATAGAAAATCAGGAGCACATCGGCGAGGCTTGGCGCGTCCTCGGCCTCATCGCCTCGCGCACGTCCGCGCCCGTCACGCTCGGCGAGCAGTCATACGCCGCCGCCGACTGCTTCGACGAAAGCCTCCGCCTCTTCGAGCACATACGCATGGAGGCCGAGTGCGCCCGCACCCTTCGCGACTGGGCACGCCACGAAACCAAGCACGGCGACCCCGCGCGAGGCCAGACCATGTGGCAGCAGTCGCTCGACATCTTCCAACGCCTCGGCATGACCCCCGAAATCGAGCGCATGACGACGGAAGCCGGATGACCCGCACGCGCTCTCAGGGAAGCCGTTGGAAAAGTAATCCGAGGGCCGCTCGCTCGAAGGAGCTTTTGCAAAGCCCTTCCATGCCCCGCTGCTTCCGATTGTCCTGCCCGTTCTCCCCCTCCGCATAAAACGAGATTCGGGTCGAAGTTGAATCGAACATAATTCTTGCGCGCGCCGCTCGCAGAGTGATAAAGTGCGCGCCCTCGACAGCCGCCGCCTGCGGAGCGCTTCGCCCGCCTCAACTCTGAAAGAAGAAGCGCCCCGCCCACCCGAGCCAGACTGCTGAACCGAAACGGAGCCGGATTATCTCCGACCGAAGGGTCGCGTGGCGGAGCTTTGCACACCCTCTTCCGCCTCTCTGCGCGGCAAGTCTTTCACCACCACACCCGCCTGAGGAGACGAAGAAAATGGATCGTCCGACCTCACGCTCCCGCTCGCGGAGTGCCTGCATTTATGCCTGCGCGCTGCTCTCGTTCCTTGTTCTTCAAGGCGCGAACGCACGGTCTCAAGACCTCGACGACGTTTCCTTCAACGGCACTGTCTTTGAGGAGCGGGGCGCGGTTGTCGTAGGCGCGAGCGTCCGCGCGGTGCTGCTGGCGACTAAGGCCGAGCGCGCGGCCCTGACCGACGGGGAAGGGCGCTACCGCTTCGTCGAATTGCCGCCGGGCGCGTACGCCGTGCGCGTCTCCGCACAGAGCTTCGCCACGTCGGAGAAGGCGGGCCTTACAACCTCGGCAGGGCAGAGCGTGCGGCTCGATTTTACTCTCCGGCCCGAGGGCGTGGTGGCCGAGCAGTTGGTCTTGAGCGAAGCGGACGTGCCGAGCGTCGATACGACGCGGACGGTGGTCGGCGGAACCATCACGCGCGAGGAGTTGGAACGACTGCCCGTCTCGACTCGCTCGCCGCTCGACCTCGTCTTCACGCTCGGCGGCGTGACGGAAGAGCCCCTCTCGACGCGCGACGCGGCTGGAGATAGAGACGCGAGCGGGCGCGGCTCGATTGAGCGCGCGGGCACGACGCCAGAGGAGGCCGGAACGTTCGCGCTCGCGGGCGGCGCTGCCTACTCGAACAACCTCACGATTGACGGGCTCGACAACAACGACGACCGCGCCGCACGCGAGCGCTTCCAGCCTTCACTCGAAGCGGTCGAGGAAGTGCAGGTCATCACCAACCAGTTCTCCTCCGAATACGGGCGCGCGTCGGGCGGGCGCGTTAACCTGCGCACGCGCGGCGGCTCGCGAGACTTTCGCGGGCGGCTCTTCTACTTCTTCAAAGACGAAGCGCTCGACGCCAACACCTTCAACAACAAACGGCGCGGCCTGAAGCGCTTGGCCTTGCAGGAGCACAACCCCGGCTTCACTCTGAGCGGGCCGCTCAAGGTGTCGAAGAAGTTCTTCGGGCCTCTGGGTTACGAAGCTCAAGGGCGCACCTTCTTCTTCATCGCCTTCGAGCATACGTCCCTGCTCGACTCGACCTTAATCGACGCCCTCGTCCCCGTCGAACAGAATCCTTCTTTCAGATTGCCGTCGCCGACCACGCTCGACGGGAGACGATTTGAGACGGCGGCCACTGCGCCCAACGCCCCCGCCGAGCTAGCGCCCTTCGTCGAGCGCGTCTCGACGCCTCTGCGCAATCAGACCTTCACCGCGCGCCTCGACCACAACTTCAACGACACGCACAACGGCACGCTTCTTCTGCAACTCGGGCGGCAACGAAACCTGCGACAATTCGGCGGCGGCCTCCGGCTCGCGGACACCTTGCAGGGACGCACGCGCCACACCGACGCGCTCTCTTACTCCGACAACTTCGTCTTCTCCTCCACCCTCGTCAACCAGCTACGCGCGCAAGTCTCCGAGCTGCGCCCCGCGCTCCGCGCACAGGCGAACAGCCGCCCCGTCGTCCTCATCGCCATCAACGACACGCCGAGCGCCGGAGACTCCTCCGACCGCTCCGGCACACTCGTCGCGGGCTCTTCCACTAGCGGCGCGACCGACCGCCGCGAAACACGCTTTCAACTCCAAGACACGCTCGCCGTCGTCCGCGGCTCGCACTCTCTGAAAATCGGCTTGGACGCCCAACGCATTCGCTCAGTCTTCGTAGACCTCTCCGACGCGAGCGGCACGTACAATTTCACGAGCGCGGGCGACTTCCTCGCGGGCACGCCCAGCCGCTTTCGCCAGCGCTTCAGTACCGAATCGACGCAAGAGAATTTCTACAGCGGCCTCTTCATCCACGACGAATGGCGCGTGCGCTCGAACCTCACGCTCTCTCTCGGCTTGCGTTACGAGAACGAGACCGTTCTGCGCGACCGCAACAACTTCGCGCCGCGCCTCGCGCTCGCCTACGACCCTTCGGGCAAGGGACGCAGCGTCTTTCGACTCGGTGCTGGCCTCTTCTTCAACCGCGCGCTGCTGCGCACCCTAGACGATTTCACTCTCGGCGCGCAGGTCGTCGAGTTCGACACCAACTCGCTCCCCGTCGCCGAGCGCCGTCCCTTCATCGCCGCTCACCTGCGCTTCCCCGAAACCCTGACAGTTGACTCGCCGCTCGTAAGGCAACTCGGCGCGCGGCAACTCGACTTCTCGCGCCGTCTCGACCCCTCGCTCCGCATCCCCGAAAGCTTTCAGGCCAACGCAGGGATAGAGCGCGAGGTCTTCGGCGGCCTCGTCCTCGAAGCGAACTACACTTTCAGCCGGGGGCTGCACCTCTGGCGCGAGTTCAACGCCAACGCACCGCGCCTGCCCCACGGCTACAGGGATTTCAACGAGTACCTGATCTCACGCGACTTCGCCAACTTCCGCGACGCACGCGGCGCGCGCCCCGTCTACGACGCGAGCACTGCGGGCGAACTCGTCCGCTTCACCTCCGACCCGGACGACACGCAGGATGCCGACCCCGTCACACGCACAGACGACTTCGGCCTCCCCGTCTCCATCTTCAACCTCGGCAGCATCAACTCCACGACGACGCTCGAAGCCGCTCTCGCCGCTCTCCAACCCCTGCGTCCAGACCCCACGCGCACGCAGGTCGAACAGCTCGTCTCCGCCGGCAACAGCTTCTATCACGGCCTGAGCGTCGAAGCGCGCCGCCGCTTCACACAGCGCAAAAGCGGGCTCGCCTTCTCCTTCCGCGCCGCCTACACTCTCTCGCGTTTGATAGACGACGGCGTCGTCAACACTTCGAGCGCGCTACGCGTTGGCGACTTCCATGGCGAGCGCGCCCGCAGCCTCCTCGACCGCCGCCAGCGCTTCGTCTTCTCCGGCACTCTCGACGCCCCGCGCCGCCTCGGCGCTCTGCGGCTCGCCGCCATCCTTCGACTCGCCTCCGGCGCTCCCTTCAACATCTCCAACGGCGGCGCAGACCGAAACCTCGACGACGTGAGCAACGACCGCCCCGTCTTCAACGGCGACCTCCATCTCATACGCGCACGCCGCCCCGGCCAAGCGCTAGACCCGCGCCTGCTCGAAGCCTTCTCGCTCCCCTCCATCGGCCAGACCGGAAACCTCCCGCGCAACGCGGGCCGTGGCCCCGGCTTCTTCACCTTCGACCTCAGCCTTACGCGCGAGTTCCGCTTCAAAGAGAGAGCGCGCCTGCGTCCCGTCCTCGAAATCGACAACGTGCTCAACCACACCGTCTTCACCTTCGGCGCGGAGTTCGTCAACTTTAACGCCCTCAAGCCGACCGCCACCGAAGCGCAACGCCGCGCCTTCCTCGATACCTTCCTCGTCCCCACACGCACCCTCCGCCCCCGCACCATGCGCCTCGGCGTCCGCTTCGATTTCTAAACTCTTTTTTATGAGCAAGAGGACATGATAAAGAAAGGCAGGTTCACCGGACACCGACACAAATCTTTAAGGTAAGCAGGTCTGAGCACACAGCCGCTGAAGGACGTGCAGGACGCGGAGACGATGGCGCGGCTGCGTGCGTCGGCGCGGGTGGTGATGCGGAGGCTGGCGTCCATCCAGCTTGACGATAAGAACTTCACGCTCTTCGGGGCGGTGCATGAGTTGGAAGCGAGGTTAATCGGGAAGGCTTTGGAGGAAGCGGAAGGGAGCGTCACGCGGGCGGCAAGACTGCTCGGCATCCGTCATCAGTCGCTAATCACGATGCTGAACGTGCGGCACAGAAAGCTTTTGAAGAAACGGAAGCCTGTGGAGAAGCGCCTGCGGAGCATCATCAAAGACCCTCTGTGAATCCGGCGCGTTAGTTCTTCGACCCTTCAACACTCTCGACGCACGCGTCGCTTCCGAGACACACGGCCCGCGTCTCTTCTCGCCATTGACACTCCGCCCCGCGCCGCAATACCTTCACCAGTGTTCGCCCACGCTTTGCAGACCTTGAAGTCCCGCGCGCCGCCAGAGAAGGCGTCACAGCCAGCAGTTGAGAAAGGCATTCAGAAATGAGCCTCAGCTATGAAGACCCGGAAGACCTCGTCCGCTTGTACCGGCGCATACTGGAAGAGCAGGCCATCAAGCAAACAATCATCGAGGACAAAGACGACTTGCGCGACTTGCAGATATTCACGCAGAAGGAGTTGATGCGCGCCTCGTTCCTCTCGAACCCTCTGGCGACCGAGGAAGCCTTCGAGCGCCTTTGGCCCAAGCTCTTCGACGAAATGCTCTCCATCCACGCGCACGACGTTCACAGGCAAGTGATGGATGCACTCATCGCTCAGCTCGACCGGGAAGCCGAGCAGTAAGCGATGCCGCGCGTTGGGCGCTTACGAATTTCCGGGTATTATCCGGCCTCCTCGCGTAATTGCGGTTCGCCTCTTGGAAGGAGAAGACCATGATGTTGAAGAGACTCGTGTCGGTCGGCCTGCTGTTGCTGTTGGTTCACGTTACTGGCGCGGGGCCGGTCGCGGCTGTCGCAGGGGCGGGTCAAGGGGGGGCGTCGGTTGGGAAGGTGAAGACAGAGGTGTCGAAGCGTGTGGGTAAGAAAGCGCGTGTGACTCTACAGGACGGGTCGAAGTTGAAGGGCAGCATCACTCAGGCCGGAGACGATTCCTTCGCCGTGACGGACGCGAAGACGGGGCAGACGAGGACGTTGTCGTATGGCGAAGTGACCCGCGTGAGAGGGCAGGGCGGCCTTTCGATAGCAGCGAAAATCGGCATCGGCGTAGGAATCGCCGTGGGCGCTCTGGCTATCCTGTATGGCGCTGCGTGTGGAAATGATGATTTTTGTTAGAGCGCCGGTTATGCGTTGGAGAAATCTCTCGTCCTTTACCTATATGCGAAACAGTCTGACGCGGCTCCTCGTCGCGCTCGCAGTGATGGCAGCTTCAGGAGTGAATGCGGGCGCGGACACAAGGCCGCGAGCGTTGAAGCTCGTGCCGCGACGTGTCGCTACTGGAAAAGGCAGCGCGTTTAATCTCAACTTGCCGGAGGGCTTCGCGATAAGCGTCGCGGCGCAGGGACTCAGGCGCGTGCGGTTTATGGCGAAGAGTCCGGACGGACGCATCTTCGTCACGGACATGCACAGCCTCGCGGACAATAAGAGGGGCGCGGTCTACATCCTCGACGGGTTCGACAGCGCGAGCAAGACATTCAGGAAGGTGACGCCTTACTTGAAGGGCTTGCGCAACCCGAACAGCATAGCCTTCTATACAGACCCCGGCGGCGTCGAATGGTTTTATCTTGCGCTGACCGACAGGCTGCTGCGTTACAGGTACGGCACGGGCGAAGACGCGCCCGCCGGAGAGCCTGAAGTGCTGGCGACCTTCCCCGACTACGGTTTGAGTTATAAGTACGGCGGCTGGCACTTGACGCGCACCATCGCCGTGGAGCGGGACAAAATCTATGTCTCGGTCGGGAGCAGTTGCAACGCCTGCGTGGAGAAGGAAGAGGTGCGCGCCAGCGTCATCGAGATGGACGCCGACGGGAGGAACCAGAGATTTTACGCGCGCGGGCTGCGCAACGCCGTCGGGCTGCGCTGGGTGGACGGACGCCTGTTCGCAACCAACATGGGGGCCGACCATCTTGGCGACAGGCGGCCAGCCGACACGATGCATTTGGTCAGGGACGGCGCGAACTACGGTTGGCCCTATTGCTTCCAATCCGGCGCGCGCCGCTACGCGGACAGCGAGCTTAATGCCGGTGGAAGAAAGATGAACTGCCGCAAGGTTGCGGTGGCTTACTTCGCCTTCGACGCGCACAGCTCGCCGCTCGGGTTCGACTACTTCGACGCGGGCAACGGCGACGAGCTGAAGGATTCTTTCCTCGTCGCTCTGCACGGCTCGACCAAGGAGAGTCTCAAACGAGGCTACCGCGTCGTGCGACTGCGAAAGAGCGGGGCAGGGCCGTCCGCAAACGAAGATTTCATCGACGGTTTTCTGCAAGCGGGCAAAGTGCTCGGGCGACCCGTGGATATTTTAAGTCTCGGCCCGGACACTTTTCTCCTGACGGACGACTACGCGGGCGTCGTCTATTACGTCTATAAAAACTAGAGTTCGACGGCTCTCTTCGCCTCGACGTAAGTGAAAGGGATTCGGCTTTGAACATCGAGGCTTATCTGGAGCGCATCGGCTACCGTGGCCCCCTCGCCCCCGACGCCGGGACGCTGCGCCAGTTACAGCTTGCGCATCTGCTGGCAGTGCCTTTCGAGAACCTGAGCATTCATGCGGGCGAGCCGATTGTGCTTGAGGACGAGGCGCTCTTTAACAAAATCGTCGAACGAAAGCGCGGCGGCTTCTGCTATGAAGCCAACGGGCTGTTCGCCGCGTTGTTGCGGGCTCTGGGCTTCGACGTTCGGATGCTCTCCGCCGGAGTCTCGAAGGGGAAAGGCGGCTTCGGCCCCGACTTTGACCACATGACGCTGTTGGTCTTGTTGGAGCAGCGCTGGCTTGTAGACGTGGGCTTCGGCGATTCGTTTCGCGAGCCGCTGCTGTTGGACGAGCGCGGCGAGCAGAGGCAGGGCGCGCGCTCTTACCGCATCCACCCGGACGACACGCACTTGATTCTCATGCAGCGTGAAGGCGACGCCGAATGGGAGGCACAGTATCGCTTCACCTTGCAGCCGCACGTCTACGCCGACTACGCGGAGATGTGCCTCTATCATCAGACTTCACAGCAGTCGCATTTCACACAACAACGCATCTGCTCGCGCGCGACTCCGGAGGGACGCTTGACGCTCAGCGGGCTTCGCTTGATTACAACGTCCGGGGCCGGCGCGCGGCAAGAGCGAACCTTAGAGAGCCCGGAAGATTATGCTTCAATGCTGAGCGAGCATTTCGGAATCGTAATGAAGGGCTGACGCCGGACGAAGAGGACGGCTGCCGTCTGTTATTTATCGAGGTGACAGTATGAGAAAGGCCGAAGCCTTCCTGCGTTTGATGTCGGCATCGCTCGCCGTCTTTATGTTTGCGACGCTGGCGGCGGCGCAGCAGTCCATCCCTAATGACTTAGCGCAGGCTTACCGTGAGTTCAAGACGAATTACGAGCGCGAGCTGCGGCAACACGACATTGCGGGCAGCAGCTTCTTCTTCATCAAGGACAATGAGGTCGTCGCCAGAGAGCTTTACGGGCTGGCGCACGTCGAGCAGAAGCGCGCCGTTGACGAAGAGACCATCTACCACTGGGCCTCGGTCACCAAGACCTTCACCGGCATCGCCATCATGCAGCTCAGAGACCGCGGCCTTCTGCGGCTCGAAGACCCTGTCGTCAAATATCTCCCCGAACTAAAGGCCGTCCACAACTCTTACGGCGACATGAGCGAGGTAACCATCCAACACTTGATGTCGCACAGCGCGGGCTTTCGCAACCCGACTTGGACTTGGCGCGACGACGGTAAGGACTGGCAGCCGTTCGAGCCGCAGCGCTGGGAACAACTCGTCGCGATGATGCCTTATACGGAAGTCCTTTTTAAGCCGGGCAGTCGATTCAGCTACTCAAATCCGGGCGTCATCTATCTGGGACGCATCATCGAATTGCTGACGCGCGACGATTACGAAGTCTACATCGACAAGAACATCTTCAAGCCGCTCGAAATGCACCGCAGCTACTTCGACGCGAGCCCCCGACACCTTCTGAAATTCCGCTCGCACAGCTACTACGTGCGCGACGGCAAGCGCACGCCCGCGCGCTTCGACGCCGATACGGGCATCACGGTCTCGAACGGCGGCCTGAACGCGCCGCTGCCCGACATGGTCAGGTACGTCAATTTTTTACTGGGAGACCCGAAAAGACAGGCCGTCTATGAAGGCGTGTTGAAGCGTTCGTCTCTGGAAGAGATGTGGCAGCCGAGACTGGTCGCGGCGCGGGATTATACGCAAGGGTGGATGCGTGAAGACACGTCCGTCGGCCTCTCTTTTTTTATCGACGACCTCGAAGGGCGGCGCTACGTCGGCCACAACGGCGACCAGAACGGGTTCAAGTCGTTTCTCTCCCTGTGCCCGCGCGAGCGCACTGCGAGCCTGCTCGTCTTCAACACCGAAACCCAGCCGACCACGAACGACCCTCGCAACTTGCTCTCGACCGAGTCGAAGATAGCGCGCAGCGTCCTCAAGCTCTTCCAAAGCTCACGCGCGCGTTGACTTGGGTTTGAATAGAGATGATTCAGGAGAATAGTGATGAAACTGCGCCGGGCATTGTCCGTCACGTTGCTGCTCTGTTGGGCGGCCTCTCTTCAGGCGCAGTCGCGGCAGGAGGATAGCTGGCCTTCATTCAGAGGCAGTCAGGCGGCGGGCGTGGCTGAGGGGCAGAGCCTCCCTGAGAGCTGGGACGGTGCGAAGGGCCTGCACATCAAATGGAAGGCGAAGATTCCCGGCCTCGCTCATTCGAGCCCAATCGTCTGGGGCAAGCGCGTCTTCGTCACGACGGCAATCAGCAGCCGCGGCAACGATAGCTTCCGGCACGGCCTCTACGGCGACGGCGACGCGTCCGAAGACCGCTCCGCGCATCTATGGAAGCTCTACGCGCTCGATAGAGACAGCGGCAGGATTCTCTGGGAGCGGACGGCCTATGAGGGCGTGCCGCGCGAGAAGCGACACATCAAGGCGAGCTACGCCAACTCGACTCCCGTGACCGACGGGCGCTACGTCGTTGCCTTCTTCGGCTCGCAAGGGCTCCACGCCTTCGACATGGGGGGCCGCCGCGTCTGGAAGAAAGACCTCGGGGTGCTCAACGCCGGAGCCTACGATGCGCCTGATTACGAGTGGGGGACGGCAAGCTCTCCCATCATTTATAAGAACCTCGTCATCGTCCAGTGCGACACGCAGAAAGATTCGTTCCTCATCGCGGCGGACATCAAGACCGGCAAGACCGTCTGGAAGACCGCGCGCGAGGAGCTTCCTTCTTGGGGGACGCCGAACGTCTACTCCGGCAAGCAGAGGGCAGAACTCGTCACCAACGCCTCGAACTTCATACGCGGCTACGACCCGCAGACCGGCAGAGAGCTTTGGCGGCTCGGCGGGAGTTCCAAGCTTACCGCGCCGACGCCGGTCTTCTCCGGCGACTTGATAGTCGTCGCCAGCGGTCGCCGCCCGGAAGCGCCCATCTTCGTCATCCGCGCAGGCGCGTCCGGCGACATCACTCTGAGTGAGGGGCAAAGCTCCGGCAAGCACGTCGCTTGGAGCAAGCAGGCGCGCGGCTCATACATGCCGACGCCGCTCATCTACGGCGACTACCTTTACGTGCTGTCGAACCAAGGCGTCTTCGATTGCTATGAGTTGAAGACCGGGGCGGAAATCTACCGCCAGCGGATGCAGCACCACGGCGGCGGCTTTAGCGCCTCGCCCGTGGCCGCCGACGGAAAGATATATCTGCCGAGTGAGGACGGCGACATCTTCGTCGTCAAGGCGGGCCCGGAATTCAAGTTGCTCGGGACAAATCCTATGGGCGAGCTGATGATGGCGACGCCCGCTATCTCGTCCGGCACGATGTTCGTCAGGACGCAGCATCACCTATTTGCGATTAGCCGTTAGGAATTTGTGCGTCGGCGGCAACGCGCGCGCGAGCGGCGGATGCGCCGTTTCATCCAAGTCATAAACCCTTCCGTTCTTCCTTAAAGGTGTCGAGGAAAGCTTCTGTGACGCGCGGGTCGAACTGCCGGCCAGCCTCTCGGCGCAGTTCGGCTAGCGCGTCTTCGTGCGTCCGAGGAGAATTGTACGGGCGCTTGGCGACCATCGCGTCGAAGGTGTCGGCGACCTGCACGATGCGCGCCATCAGAGGAATGTCTTCGCCGCCGAGGCGGTGCGGGTAGCCGCGTCCGTCCCAACGCTCGTGGTGATGCTGCGTGCGGATGCGAAGCTCTGCGGAGAGGTTGAAGTAGGAGGCCAGCAGCGCGCCGAAGTTCGGGTGTAGATTCAATATGAAGCGCTCGGCGCGAGTCGGTCGGCGCGGGCGGTTGAGGACGAACTCGGGCACGAGAATCTTGCCGATGTCGTGCATCATGGCGGTCGAAGAGAGCTGGTGGAGGCGCGCGTCGTCGAAGCCGAGGGCGCGGCCCATCACGTTGGAGTAGCGCGCGACGCGCACGCAGTGGCGGTAGGTCGAGGGGCGCGCGTGCTTGAGCCGGTTGACCAGCGCGTATACGCCGTCGTTCCCGTGCCGCGTCCCGGCCTCTCTCAGGCGCGCGCAGGCGCGTTGCAGATAGCTCGCCCAGCTCGCGTCAACCAATCGAACCGTAGCCGTGACCGTCGCGTTCAACGCCAACTCATTGCTCATGCTTAACAGTCCTCCCCGCTTTCCCGGAAACCCGCCTTCGGAAGTTGAAGACCTGCGGCGACGCTCAGCTTGCGGCGTGCCAAAAATTCAAAGGATGTTTAAAAAAGGGGCTGTCTGCGAACGCTATCTTGATGTGCACTTGCCGTGCCATGTTTCCTCGCTGAAACGCGCGTGCGGGGCCGGATTCGGAGTCGCGCGCGGGAACGCCGCAAATTTTTTTGCGAAGGATGCTGTTGACGCCATTTAGGAGAAAAGAGCTGAGATTTCCCTTGAAGTCTCAATCCGTTGGCCGTTGTTTTCCGGCCTTTACGGCTCCGGATTTCGACTTTGTTTGAGACAGCAAGCGCACACCATTTCGTGCCTCTCCGGTCTCGTTTCGTCGCCCGCGAGGGCGCGGGTGCGTGTGTGTTAAACTCAAGCGTTTGCAAACACCTTCTGGCGCGGGACGGGCTGACTTTAGATGGGCAACGCCGACAAGCCGAAGAGTCTGGACGAGAGCGTCGAAGGGGCGCTGCTCGACGCAGAGTTGTTCGTCAAATACAAAGCGCCGCAGCGCGCGCTCGAACGTTTGCAGGAGGCCGTCGCTCACCACCCGCGCTCGATTGTGCTGCGCGAGAAGCTGCGCGAGATAGCCGTCGCGCACGAGCGGCAGGATGAGGGCGCGCGGCAGTGCCTCGTCCTCGCTAACCTCTACATCGCGCGCGAGAATTTCGAGTCGGCGCACGAACGCCTGCTCGAAGCCAAGCACATCGACCCGCGCATCAACATCGCGCCGGGGCTAGAAGCCATACGCCGCGCGCGCCGCCCAGACCTCCAACGCGCGCCCGAGCCTGCTGCACCGCCCGAAGTCCCGGCCCGTCGCTACATCACGCTCGCGGGCGACCTCTCCTCCGTCAACATATTCGACGCCGTACAGGTCATCGAGAACTCGCGCCTGACGGGCGCGCTCAAAGTCGAAAACCGCGAGCGGCAGGGGCGCGTCCTCTTCAACGAGGGGCGCATCGTCGGCGCTGAGAGCGGCGCGGAGAACTCTTCGGAAGCCTTCCGCATAATCGTGGAGATAACCACCGGCTCGTTCGACTTTGAAAAGGCGACGGAGGATTTCCCCGTCACCATCAACGCGCTGAGCAACACCAACCTCCTGCTCGACACGCTCAGGCAGTTGGACGAAGAGAAGCTGGAAGACGAATGATTGTGAGCCCCGCCGCTGACGTTGAAGTTTCTTGTGCGCTCACTTATAAAGTGATAGATTCCGCCGGAACGCCGGAGCCGCCATAGCTTCTCGCCGTCAGGGTCTTTGGACGTACCTCTTCAGGCGGCAAGCTCTTCAACATCGGGAAATCAGGAATTGGAAAACATAGAGCGCACGCAGTTCGTCGTTTTAACCGGTCACCTCGACGACCAGCCGTTGCCGGAACTTATCAGGACGCTGCGCGTGCAGAGGAAGTCCGGGCGTTTGCAGGTCGAGTACGCGGACGCGCCCGGCGCTTTTTTCTTCGAGGAAGGGCAGCTCGTCGATGCGCAGCTCGGGGCGCTGCGCGGAGTCGAAGCCGTCCACGCGGCCCTGTCTCTTCGCGGCGCTTCGTTTAATTTCAACCCGCTCGTCAGGCCGCCGGAGCGGAGCATCGACAGGCAGGAGCAGAAGTTCATCTCCGATTTGGTCGAGACCCCGAGGCGCGACAATCTTTCGGAGATAAGAATCGCGGGCGGCAACCCTGTGAGCGGAGCGCCGCTACAGCCATCTGCGCAGCACGCGCCGCTTCAGCTCGCGCCAGTCCCCGCCGAACTGCTCGCGCCGCTCGAAGAGCGCCTGACGGCGGTCGAGGAGGCGATACTTTCCACCTCGCGCAAACACTCGCGCGAGCGGCTCGCCTTTGCCGTCGTCATCAGCTTCCTCGTCGGCCTCTCCGTGGTCATGGCCGCGCAATCCCTCTTCAATCCCTCCCAACCCGCCGCCGCGCCCGCTTTGGTCGCCGCAGTGCCTGCGTCGCAGAAGCCGGAAGCGGCGGCAGCGACGACGACAACGACGACAACGACTGCCGGAGCGGTGGAGCCTGAACCTGTGTCGGCAGCGCCGCCTAAAAAAGAGCAGGAGGGCGCAGCGCCTGTCGAGCGAACGCGCGTCGCAGCCTCTCAGGGCGCAGCCGCGATGAAGAAAGCGGAGCGCACGACTGCGACGGGACAAGCTCAGACGCAGAAGTCCGCCGTCGCGGCGTCGAAGGAGGCGCGAAGGGCGTCCGGCGATGATGCGCAGCAGGGCGGCGGCTATGTCGTGAACGTCATCGTGGAAGTGAAGAACGGTCGCGTGGCGAATGCACGCGTGATGGACTCAAGGCCGAGCGCGAGCGCTTTCGAGGCCGTCGCGCTCGACAAGGCGAGGCAGCGCCGCTACCCGGACAATTTCTCCGGGGCCGAGAGACTGAGAATCAGGGTCAAGCCGTAAGCGGAAAGATTTCGCTCACAGTCCCTGCACGCCCGTTTGAACGAGCGGGCAGGGACGAAACTTAAAGAGATGCTGTTTATTCAAAGCAACAGTCTGGCGCTCTCTATGGACGAAGGCGAACGCCTCGACCTACTCGACGCGCTCGCGTCGGGAGAGCTGACGCCGCTCATACGCTCGACCCGCCGCCGCTCCTTCGAGCTGCTCGTGGGCGGGCGTGGAGACGCTTCTTTCGCCGAGACGACGGCTGCCGCGGCGGAGCTTGAGCGACGCAGCGCCGCGCACGCGGAGTCGGCGGGCGGCGACCATGCGTACACGCCGGGCGAGCTGTTCTGCGTGGGCGACTGCGTGTTCTTCATCGTGTTCGGCGCGGGCGCGGAAGAGGGTTTGTGCGCGGGCGTAATCTACAGCGTCGAGACGAAGGAGCCGCTCAGGAAACTCGAAAGCTTCTGCCGGGAAGTGCGTGAGGCTCTGAGGCGGTTGCGTGCGGGCGCGGAGGTCGAAGAGGGGCCGGACGAATTTCCCTTGTGGAAGACGCGGCATAGTCCCGCACCGCGCGGGCTCGCGCGCTTCATGGACATTCAGCCGACCGACTTCGCCGTCGCCTCGAAGTGCAGGGGCGGGGCGCGCGAGCTTGTGCGCGCGTGCGAGTTGATGGAGCAGCAAGGTGTTCGGCTCTTCCTTCGACGCGTGCAGGAGATGCGGCGCGAAGGCTACTCGCCGAGGCGTCTTTTCTCGGAGGCGGGGACACTCGGCGGCGTCTCGGTCGAAGTGATGTTGGAGGCCGGGCTGCTGGAACGTGAAGTGCGCGTGAGTTGCCGGAAGTCGGGCCACGCGCTCTTCGATTTGCCGACGCCGGACTCGCTCGCGGCCATCACCATCAGCAAGGCGA
>WUUC01204102.1_pt1 | contig 19087 bp, 16 predicted proteins | sample 6278441 | NCBI WGS metagenome assembly WUUC01 (sample SAMN13675441, study PRJNA597444) | soil metagenome | isolation source: soil | place: USA: Washington | collected 2017-10 | reverse complement strand
TCCTTCAACTCAATTCAAATGTGTACTTCGGCAGTTTTCAGGACAATTGGTCTTCCGTAAATCTTAATACGGGAGGTTTGAACTGGAGTTTTTCAACTGGCGCAATTAATAAGGACTGTGACCCGCCCAAGGCACCCGTCGTAGATGCAAATCGTCTATTCATTGCCGGCCTGGACGGTGTCATCTATTCGCTCGATGCCTCGTCCGGCCGGGTGGGCTGGAAGCGCAAACTCGCGAGCGCTCCATCTACAGCGCTGGCTCTCAGGGACAAGACCCTCTATATCGGCACGAAGGACCAACGCATCTATCGCCTGAACGCGGAGACGGGTACAGTCCTATCCGAGCTAGCTGTTGAAGCAAAACCCGTGGGAAGGCCGGCATTCGTCAACGATTCACTGTTGATGTTTTTGGAGAACGCTTCGGAGCGGGTCGGTTACGTCATCTCTGTCGATTCAAAGTTGACCGGCGTCCGTTGGAAACAGAGATCATCTCCTGACTGGGCCTCCGAGCGCCCTCATTTGTGGAAGGACTCGGTGGTGGCCGGAAACTGTCGTGGTGGCCTGGCCGCGTTTCGAGTCACGGACGGTGAGCCTCAATGGAATCTGAGCATGAAAGGATGCATCAGAAGCATCGGTAGTTCAGGCGATATGTTGTTCGCGGGCGTACAGGAGGGAACTATCTATGCTTACCAGCTATCGGCTAAACCCTAGGTACTTGTCTTCCAACAAAGGAAACCCCGTAACTATATGAAAGTCTGGCGCGTTGTTCGAAACTGTTCACTGGTACTGCTGGGGATTCTTGTGATCGGTTGTAATCGAGGTGCTCCTGGTTCTTCAGGGTCTCAGAACGCCTCGCGCTCCACTCCAGATCAAGCACTAATTATCCGCACAACAGAATCGCCCACAAATGGTGACAGTCGTGAGCCGGAACTCAACGCGACTCACGACGGCCGCATCATCCTAAGCTGGGTGGAAAAGATCGGCGACAAGCGATACGCGCTACGAACCGCAATGCGGGATGAGAAGGGATGGGGTGAAGGGCGCACGGTCGCAGAAGGCGAGAACTGGTTCGTTAACTGGGCTGACTTTCCTTCCGTCGTCGCTCTACTGGATGGCTCGCTGGCCGCGCACTGGTTGGTCAAGAGTGGCTCCGGGACTTACGCGTACAATGTGAATATTTCGAGATCGAACGATGGCGGCAAGACCTGGAGTAAACCAATTGTCCCGCATCGTGACAACACGCAAACTGAGCACGGATTTGTTTCACTGATTCCGTTGCCAGACGGTCGCCTGGGAGCGGTTTGGCTCGGCGGCAGAAACATGAAAGACATGAAGGAAACGGAGAAGCATGCCCCAGCCGCGGAAAGCATGACGCTCCGCTATGCCGCCTTGGATTCAGAGGGAAAACTATCTGATGAGGTACAGCTCGATGAACGAGTCTGTGAGTGTTGCCAGACATCAGCGGCACTGACCGACGAGGGGCCGATCGCAGTCTATCGGGACCGCTCTCCGTCAGAAGTTCGGGATATTTATTTCGTCAGACAAATCAACGGCGGTTGGGGTTCACCTCAACCAGTGCACGCGGACAATTGGGAGATCAACGGTTGTCCTGTTAATGGTCCCTCTGTCAACGCGGACGGCCGCCGAGTGGTCGGCGGATGGTTCACAAGCGCCGGCGATATACCACGTGTGAAGGTCGCTTTTTCCCAAGACGCCGGTGGAACGTTCGGTAACCCAATACAGGTGGACGACGGTGAAACAGTGGGACGCGTTGATGCTCTATTGCTTCCAGATGGCTCCGCGCTGGTCTGCTGGTTGTCGGGGAACGTAGAGGGCGGAGCCATTAAAGTCCGTCGTGTGCGAGCGGACGGCACGCTTGGCCCTGCGGCGGTTATCGCCAAAACTGATATCTCGCGTTCCAGTGGTTTTCCACGAATGGCACGACTTGGCAATGAAGTGCATTTTGCCTGGACAGAATTCGGCAAACCATCCCGAGTACGCACAGCGACAGCAGATATTGGACTGTATAAATGAGCGGTTGGTTCAGTTCTTGGGCAGCGAATCGCGAACGTGCTATATTGAGCCTCCCCTAAAATTAGCAGTGAGCAACTAGGCAGCATTCGACTATGCATAAGCGCTTGGTAGCAAACACCGTCCTCAGCATCGCATTGCTTTTTAGTCAGGGAGGAACCTTCCTGGTCGCCGCACTTTGTCCGCATCTTCAGTCGGGAATGGCTTCGTGTGAGACTAAACTTGCTGAACCTGTAATGTCACATGAAGACATGGGGCACGCGGGCCATATGGAGATGGAGCAAGAGCCTTTATCGCAGCCGGATGCCGACGTTGCCGTTTTAGGTCAGCCGATCAATCCGTGCTCACATTGCGCAGTTCATTCGCGTACGAGTCCGAATACCGCTTCCCTGAGACAGGCAGAAGCAGCAAAGCGTTCGGTCGATCTAAATATTCCCCTCCAGGTTTCCAGAGTTGCCCCAGCTGCAGCGTCTTCCGTAGTAGTCTTAACTTCAAGGGCTCATGGTCCGCCAGGCAATCCAACTCCCAGGCATATCCTCATTAACATCTTCCGCATTTAGTACCTACCGAAAATCACATTCGTGATCGCGACTCGGGCGTCAGCCTGTGTTGTCTCCTATTCATTCATACACCTGTGTCTAGAACATCGTCGGCGTTCGCTTTGCCGAACCAATTGAGGGGGAACCATGAACCGGCCTAGTAATTTCCATATTGCGCTACGAACATTGAGCGCACTTGCCTTGACGTTTGCGCTCACGACCACCGTACTGCCGCAACACGAAGGGCACGTCATGCCTAAGCCCGCGGCGAAACCGAAGCCGAAGCCTAAAGTTGCGCCGAGGAAGAAGAGAGCAGCTCCGCGTGCCAGGCGAACTCCAACAAGAAAAACAACCAGGCCGAGACCGTCTCCCTCGCCGAGCCCGCATGTAATGACCCCAGGCATGCAGATGCCGGCAGCCTCGCCTTCACCGAGCCCACATGTAATGACCCCAGGCATGCAGATGCCGACAGCATCGCCTTCGCCGAGCCCACATGTGATGACGCCGGGTATGCAGATGCCGACAGCATCGCCGTCTCCGGGGCATGTGATGACGCCAGGTATGCAGATGCCGGCACAACCACAGGAAATTGTTAGACCGCGTCGAGAGGTCATCCCTGCCAGTCCGATTCTGAGGCTGGAAGATCTGGAAGCGATGGCGGTTCAAGGAAACCCAACCCTTGCGCAGGCTGAAGCTGCAGTCCGCGCCGCCGAGGGACGGAGACGTCAGGCGGGGATGTTTCCGAATCCGATTGCAGGTTACTTCCTTGAAGAATTTGCCTTCCGCTCGCCTGGTGAAACGATGGAACACGGTGCGTTCATCGAGCAGACTATTCCGCTTGGAGGGAAGCTCAGCAAAGCGCGGCGTGTGTTTGCGCGTGAGAAGGATCAGGCTCTCATTCTGGCTGAGGCGCAACGTCTCCGCGTCACTAACTCAATTCGATTGCTCTATTACGAAACGCTTGGAGCTCAAAGACTGGTCGAGTTGCGTGACGATCTCTCCCAGTTGGCGCGGGAAGCGGTGGAGATTACCAAGGAACTGTCTAACGTGGGCCAGGCCGACCGTCCCGATCAACTCGAGATAGAGATCGAGGCGGAGCGTTCCGAAATCGATTTTCTGCGGGCCCAGAACGACTGGTTACGTTCGTGGCGGACACTCGCGGCGATGGTGGGCAATCCCGAGCTGGCCCCGGCGCGTCTTGCCGGCAGTCCCGAAGAGGATCTTGCGCCGCTAAACGAAGCGCAATTACAGGAGACACTGCTCAGCCAGAGTCCGGACATCAGGGTGGGTCAGGCAGGTGTCGAACGCGCCCGCGCTGTTCTCGCACGCGCTCGCGCCGAACGAATTCCCGATCTCTTTCTACGCGGCGGGCTAGGCTACAACTATGAACGATTTGAACCCGTAGTGCCGTCGCTCTCAGGCCGACGCAAAGGTGCGGAAGGGCGTTTAGAAGTGGGGGTCACCGTTCCCATCTTCAATCGTAATCAGGGCGGCATTGCCGCGGCTGAAGCAGAACTGGCAATCGCCGAGCGTGATCTCCAGCGTCTGCAATTGGTGTTGCGCTCGCGCTTCGCTTCGAGTTTCCGCGAATACCGCAACGCCCAGCAGATGGCGGAACGATATCGTACCCAGGTGGTGCCCCGTGCCCGCCAGGGTTATCAGATGTATCTCTCCAGCTTCCGGCAGATGGCTGCCGCATATCCGCAGGTGTTAATAGCGCAACGCACGCTATTCCAGGTTGAGGTCGAGTATGCGAGAGCCCTGATCCAATTGCGCCAGAGCGCTGTTGGGTTGCGCGGTTTTCTGCTCGAGGGTGGATTGGATCCGCTCACACGACCGGGAGAGAGAACCGAAGGATTCAAGTTGAGAGCGCCCAACGAAGCGACCGGGGATTCCGATATTAGGTGAGCCGGGTCAACACAAGAAAAGTAGGTTTCCAGATTCAGAGGAGCAAGGAAAATGAGTAATAGCAGACGCAATTTTTTAAAGAATTCGGGGCTTGTTGGCGCCGGATTATTGGCCACCACAAAGATCACTTCCGCGCAACACGAAGGGCACGTTCCTACGCAGCCACAGCCGAAGGCTCAGTCGAAAAGGGAGACCGCCCGGGCGACCAACGGCGAAAATGTCTTGGTGCAAACGCCTGACATGCCAAAGCTTCCGTGGACCATGGAAGGCGGCGTCAAAGTCTTTCGGCTGACTGCCGAAGTCGTTAAGACGAAAATCAATCCCATGAAAGAGATTTACGCCTGGGGTTACAACGGCAGCGTTCCTGGTCCGACTATAGAAGTCAATGAAGGCGACCGAGTGCGTATTCTTTTTCAGAATAACTTGCCCGAAGCGACCACGGTGCACTGGCATGGTTTGGAAGTGCCGCTTCAGATGGACGGCGTGCCTTTCATCAGCCAACCACTTGTCGAACCAGGCGGTACGTTCACCTACGAATACACGCTCCATCAGAACGGCACGTTCTTCTACCACTCGCACATGCCGATGCAGGAGATGATGGGCATGATTGGTTTCTTCATCATCCATCCGAAAGAGGCGTATACGCCCCACTGTCACAAAGACTTCGGATTAATACTGCAAGAGTGGGCTCTATTGCCGAACAACCCGGTTCCAAATTCGCTGGCGATGGAATTTAACTGGCTGACGCTCAACGGTAAGGCAGGTCCGGCAACAACTCCCATGATTGTCAAACAAGGGGAACGGGTCCGGATTCGGATGGTTAATCTCGGCATGGACCATCATCCGATGCACATCCACGGAAACCAGTTTTACGTGACTGGCACAGAGGGCGGGCGCATCCCGGAGTCGCGTTGGTTTCGCGAAAACACGGTGCTCGTCGGTGTGGCCCAAGCGCGCAATATAGAGTTTGACGCCGTTTATGCGGGCGAGTGGATGCTTCATTGCCATCTCCCGCACCACATGATGAACCAGATGGTGTCGATGGTTGGGCCGATGGGTATGGCTGGACATGGAACGCAAACGGGCAAAGGTATGGAGGAAGGAATGGGCATCGTGAAGCAAGGTCATGCCCTGTCAGAGGACCTTGCTCCGGGATTCGGACGCGGTATGGGCGACAGCACGGAGAAAGAAAGAAACACTTCGAACCTCGTGGGACCGAGCCCACACCTGCAGCAGAACAGTCTCAAAGAGACCGACAAGAAGCGAGTGCCCGGCTATCCACAGGACATGGTCATGATCATGGACAAGGAAGTTGCCAAGCCGGAAACCTACGGTCTCCCTTCGGGATGGACCGCCTCGATGATGGGGATGATGACGCTGGTTCGAGTGTTGCTGCCCGATGTGTATGAGGAAGTCCAAAGAAGAATTAGAGAGGGAATTGCGGAACCACCTACAGGGACGCCGGCACAGTCTCCGCATAAACACTGATGGTGAGCCACCTTCAAGAGCGACAGATGAACGATTCGACCAGAGGCCACAGCAGCTTACACATACAGCTCCTGCGCGTGTCCTTTATGGGGCTGCTGCTGACGTTCCTGTCAGTTACTGCTTTTGCGCATGCGAAGCTTGAGCGCTCAGAGCCAAAAAACAACTCAACGCTGCAGCAATCGCCGAAGCTCGTTGAACTCTGGTTCAGCGAAGAGTTGGAAGCTGGTCTGAATGCCATTGAAGTGAAGGATCAAGCCGGTAAGCGCGTGGATCGGGGCGACGTGGTGTTGGCCGAAGGAAACAAGAAAGCGCAAGTGGAGTTGGGACAACTCTCTCCCGGCATCTACACCGTAATTTGGAGAGCACTTTCGGCCGATCAACATGCAATGCGCGGCAGCTTCTCCTTCACAGTGGCTCCGAGCGGAGGATCGGGAACGGTCGCTCCGAACTCCCTTCAAACTCCCGCGGTCACGCCAGTGGCAGGCCACGCTCCGGAGCAAATGGCGCCATCGTCAATTAACGATGTAGAGAGTTCAGCGGACGGCATCTCATGGGGTCAAAGTCTAGTGCGGTGGTTGACCTATCTCGCCATGATGTTGTTGTTCGGTGGCTTTGCTTTTCGATCGCTAGTCCTCGTTCCCGCTTTGAGCAGAGCGCTTGACGGTGATGATCGCGCCGAGGCAGTCACGGTCGGCACGCGTCGCATTGTAAAGGTGTTATGGGTCTCCATCGTTTTGTTGTTTGCTACATCCATTCTTGCTCTCGTCTTGCAGGCGGCCGATGTATTTGACAAGTCGTTTGGTGAGTCAATATCACCCGGTGTCCTCGCGCAGGTGCTCAAAACAGGTTACGGATCCTCGTGGATTCTGCAGGTCGGATCTCTCATAGTAATAGCCTTCATTCTGATTCTGCTGTCCGGCAAATTAAAGCGTAATCCCAAAGCGGAACCTTCAGGCTTATGGTGGGCGGGACTGCTTGCCGGCGCAGCACTTCTGGTAGCGCCGAGCTGGACCGGCCACGCGATGCTTTCAGTGAAACACTTTCGCCTTGCCGTACTCACTGACTGGCTGCATTTGCTGGCGGGAGGTTTCTGGGTGGGCGGACTATTTCATCTGGCTCTGACGTGGCCCAGGCTGAGGTCGAGAATTCCCAAACATTTGCTCCCTGCTGCCTTGCACCAGCTGATTCGGTTATTCACACGCACGGCGATGCCAAGCGTCCTGTTGCTCGTACTTGCCGGGCTTTACAACACCTGGGCACACGTTCCGGGACTGAGAGCATTTTGGGTTACACCCTATGGACAGGCTTTGTCAGTAAAACTGCTGCTCGTGTTGTGCATGCTGTTGCTTGGTGCAATCAACAATTATCACTTCGGCAAACGTGCGTCTCGCTTAGCGAGTCGGGACAACAGTTCGGATACCGCTGTGGCAGGCAAGGCGCTTGAGCGCGGTTTCCATCGCTCCGTCGCCTTTGAGGCCTCGTTGGGCCTCGTCGTGTTGCTGGTCACAGCCGTGCTCGTCTTTTTGACACCGGCCCGGAACCATCCAGCCATGGAGAACGCCGAGATTAGAAAGGTGCTTATCCAAGGACGTTGAATCGTTATGGAAGTTCAAAAAGTCAGTTGCGTCAGAAGAATCAAACAGCATCTACAACAACCGCAGGAGGACGAGATTTATGAGACACAAATCGGCAGCGCGCCTTAATGCGTTGATACTCGGCCTGGTTGCAGCGACTCTGGCTGTAACTGTTGGTTTCAAAAAATTGGAGGCGGCCCAAGATCCCACCGAGGCTGTCCGTGAATTACTTGCGAGGAGCACCACCGCTTTTGAGCGTGGCGACATGGCGGCCATGGAAAAGACCTGGGCCAACGACGAATCCGTTACGGTGTTTGAAAGCGGACACGCTAACTATGGCTGGACGGATTACCGTGATCACCATCTCGGCCCTGAGATGAAAGAGATGAAGAACACGAAGTACACACTCTCGGACATGAAGGTCAAAGTCTCAGGGAACACCGCATGGGCCACATTCAAGTATGCGATTTCTGCGGATATCGGCACACGTCACGTTGACGGTGCAGGACTGGGCACGGCGGTACTTGAAAAACGTGGCGAGGATTGGCGGATTGTTCATTGGCACTCAAGCGCGCCGCGTCGTGCCCCGACACCGGCGGCGAGCCCTGCAAAGAATTGAGATTACTTGAACGCGACTGAGAGAGTTTCGAATTGGCCCCCAAGGCATTTGAATTTGATCCACATAGGAGGAATTGACATGCGACGAACCACAGGTTTTCTGATTTTGTTGGCTTTAGGTATTTTCGGCGCAGCTTGTAGCACCGCTGAGAACTCAAACATCAACACGAACACGACGGCTACCGCGTCCCCGAGTCCGAGCCCGGCCGCAAACACCAACGTGCACGACAACATGAACGCAAGCGAGCACGCGAACATGAACATGAACGGCAACACGAACGCTAACAAAAAACCCTAGATCGCGTTGAGGGTTAGCCTTTTGATAAGAGATGAATCGATCTAGCAACGGTCGACTGTGGAAGTTCGTCTGCGAGTCCACGCGGCGATCCAGCATTCGCTGTTAAGGAACTCGGATTATGAATCAACGAGAAGCAAAACCAGAGACTCCGGCGCCGGGAACTAGCGTGTCCATAGATCCAGTTTGCGGCATGACCGTTAATCCAAGCGCCGCCGCCGGTACGCACGAGTACAACGGGCACAGCTACTTCTTCTGCAGTACGCATTGCCTTAATAAGTTTCGCGAAGATCCCGAACGGTTCCTCAACAAAGCGACTGAGCCGAGGGCGTCACAGCCGGTCGGAATTCAGGGTGAGGTGAAACCCGCTGCTGCACCGGTCGCTCAGACTTACACCTGTCCCATGCATCCTGAAGTGCGGCAGGACAAACCCGGTTCGTGTCCTAAGTGCGGTATGGCGCTGGAACCCGTTAACGTTACTGCGCCGCAGCAGAAAATTGAATACACATGTCCGATGCATCCGGAGATTGTGCGCGATGCGCCCGGCAACTGTCCGATCTGTGGAATGGCCCTTGAGCCGCGGACAGTCACTTTTGGTGACGAAGAGAATCACGAGTTAAAGGACATGCGACGGCGTTTCTGGGTGAGCGTGGTGCTTACGATTCCGCTCTTCGTGATTGGAATGACTGACCTCATTCCCGGTGCACCATTGGAGCGCATCGTATCGCCAGCCGTTCTGCCATGGGTTCAACTTATCCTGGCTTCACCAGTCGTCCTTTGGGGTGGCTGGCCCTTTTTCGTGCGCGCGTGGCAGTCGGTAGTTCACCGAAGCTTGAACATGTTCACGCTGATCGGGCTTGGCGTGGGAGTGGCCTATGGTTACAGCGTTGTGGGCACACTATTTCCGGATATTTTTCCGCATTCGTTTCGTGCTCACGGTGGCACGGTCCCGATTTATTTCGAAGCCGCCGCGGTAATCACCACGCTCGTTTTGCTGGGCCAAGTACTGGAACTGAAGGCGCGGAGCCAGACCAGTTCGGCGATCAAAGCACTACTCGGATTAGCGCCGAAAACAGCCCGGCGCGTTGCGCCTGACGGCAGCGAGCAGGATATTCCGCTCGATCAAGTGCAAGTCGGGGATCTTTTGCGTGTCCGCCCTGGCGAAAAGATTCCCGTCGATGGTGTCGTCGTCGAAGGCTCGAGTGCTGTGGATGAGGCAATGGTTACCGGCGAACCAATTCCGGTGGAGAAAATGGCCGGAGAGAGCGTTATCGGCGCGACGATTAACGGTACGGGGAGTCTGATCATAAAAGCCGAACGAGTGGGTTCAGAAACGCTCCTTTCTCAGATTGTGCAGATGGTGGCCGAGGCACAGCGCAGCCGCGCGCCCATTCAAAAACTCGCCGATGTGGTTGCCGCCTATTTCGTTCCCGCAGTAATTCTGGTTGCGATTATTACCTTCGTCGTCTGGGCCACAATGGGACCAGAGCCAAGCATGGCTTACGCCATTATCAACGCGGTCGCGGTGTTGATAATTGCGTGTCCTTGCGCTCTGGGTTTAGCCACTCCGATGTCAATCATGGTCGCGACAGGCAAAGGCGCGCAGGCGGGGGTGCTTTTCAAAAACGCTGAAGCAATTGAGGTTCTTCGTGATGTCGATACGCTCGTAGTGGACAAGACAGGAACGCTTACGGAAGGCAAGCCCAAACTCGTCACGGTTTCTCCCGTCGGCGGTGTGAACGAACGCGAGTTACTGCGCTTTGCTGCCAGCCTCGAACGAGGAAGTGAACATCCCTTAGCGGCAGCGATTGTTTCTGGCGCGCAGGAGCGGGGTGTGGAAGTTGTGAATACTCAGTCGTTCGAGTCCGTCACCGGCAAAGGGGTCAAAGGACAAGTCGATGGACACGCAGTTGGTCTGGGAAACCTCGCCTTGCTGAATGATCTGGGAATCGATCCGGGTGAATTGGCCGAGCAAGCCGAGAAGTTCCGGACGGACGGCCAAACCGTGATGTTTGTTGCTATTGATGGCAAAGCTGCGGGACTAATAGGCGTTGCAGATCCCATAAAGGAGAGTACGCCGGAGGCCATCAAGCAACTTCACGAAGAGAAAATCCGCATTGTGATGCTAACGGGTGATAGCCGCACGACGGCTAACGCGGTAGCGGCAAAGCTGAACATCGATGAGGTCGTTGCCGAAGTGCTGCCCAATCAGAAGGCTGAGATCGTTAAGCGTTTTCAAGCAGAAGGCCACAAGGTGGCGATGGCGGGCGATGGGATCAACGATGCGCCCGCGCTGGCTCAAGCCCATGTCGGCATTGCGATGGGAACAGGAACTGATGTGGCTATGCAGAGTGCCGGCGTGACGCTTGTCAAAGGTGATTTGCGCGGCATCGTTAGGGCGCGGAAGTTAAGTCGCGCCACGATGGGCAATATCAAACAGAACCTTTTCTTTGCGTTTATCTATAACGTGCTCGGAGTTCCGATAGCAGCCGGGGTTCTGTATCCATTTTTCGGCCTGTTACTCAATCCGATGATTGCGGCAGCAGCAATGAGCTTTAGCTCCGTTTCGGTAATTGGCAATGCTTTGCGGTTGCGGCGTGCGCAGCTTTGAGACGAAATCTAGAGTGAGAGGAATCGTGTACGTCTGCGGTCAGCAGATCAAGGCACGCTTCCGCTTCGGCCCGGTATCGGTGTGCTGTCGCACAGAGCAAGTTCGTGCAGCGGCGTATACTTTTGCGCGGCCCCTGGGCCAGTTTGTTGCTGGCTCTCATAACCGCCTATTGGCGGCAACTTCGCATGGAGGACGTAATGAAGAAACTAACGATCGCATTCAGCCTGATAGTGCCTATGGTTTTCGCCCTGGCCTGTAGCTCGGAGAAGACACCTAGTGGAAAAGTGATTAAGAGCGCTCCTGCAGGAAACAACCTGACGGTATCGCTGGCCACGAGTGACGGCGTTCTTAGGAAGGGCAAAACCGAGTTCACACTTACGTTCGCAGATTCTTCCGGTAAGCCTGTTGATGTCGGCGCAGTAGCTTTGACATTTCACATGCCGCAGATGGGGACGATGTCAGAGATGAATGACGCTGCGACCTTCACGACCACAGAAACACCGGGCGTTTATCGTGGTAAGGCGGACATCGAAGTAGGAGGTGAGTGGCTGACGAAGATTACCTACGACGGTCCTGCCGGACGTGGCCAGTTTTCATTCCCGGTAACTGCTCAGTAGCTGTGATGAAATAGAAGCTTGCGAGTGGTCGCACAGATTGTTGGACCACAACAGTGCACTCGACATTAATCAATCGAACGGAGAACAAAATGAGAAAGCATTCGCTCAGATACTTAACCCTGGTTCTAATTGTAACGGCGACTTTAACTATTCCTATATCGGCTCTTGGCCAGAAGAGGAAGCCAAGGCCTGCGCCGGAAAGAACGTTAGTCGGGAACATCAGCGACGCGTCGTGTGGTCTTCAACACATGGCAGGCATGAATGAGAAGGATTGCACGCTAATGTGCGTCAAGAATGGCAAGTTTGTTCTGGCTGACCGCGACCACAAGCTGGTCTACCAACTAGACAAAACCGGACAGGAGAAAGCCAGAGAGTTTGCCGGCCAGAAGGTCAGGGTGAAAGGCAGAGTTACCGGTAAGACCATTCGCGTTACGACAATTGAGGCAGTCACCTAATTAATGATTCACCGTCTCATAGAACTCAGCTTAAAGAATCGCGGGATAGTCATCGCAATCTACATAGCGCTGGCTGCCTGGGGCTATTGGGCATTGCTAGCCACGCCCATTGATGCGATTCCAGACCTTTCCGACAACCAGGTAATAGTCTTTACGGATTGGGCCGGACGTTCTCCACGCGAAGTCGAAGACCAGGTAACTTATCCGCTGGTCACGAGTCTGCAAGGGCTTCCCGGCGTGCGCACCGTCAGGGCGAGTTCGGCATTTAGTTTTTCAATGGTCAACGTCATTTTTGAGGACAACGTTGATCTGTACTGGGCGCGAACGCGGGTTCTCGAACGCCTCAATCTGGTTACGAGACAACTGCCCGATGGCGTCACGCCGACGCTCGGACCCGACGCCACCGGACTCGGACAAGTTTATTGGTACACGCTCGAATCGGCGGATATGAGCCTGCGAGATTTGCGGACTTTGCAGGATTGGTTTGTGCGTTATCAACTCAATTCCACTCCGGGAATAGCCGAAGTCGCCACAGTTGGCGGTTTTGTCCAGCAGTATCAGATTGATGTTGACCCCAATAAGCTTCGCGCCTACAGCCTGCCGCTTTCGACCGTCGTCGAAGCGGTCGAGCGTTCGAACAACAACGTCGGCGGGAACGTTGTCGAGCAAGCGGGACAATGGGCGGTCGTGCGTGGAATCGGCTTGGTTGAATCGGTTGCCGATGTTGAGAACATCGTCGTCGCTGCGTCAAATGGCACGCCGATTTATGTACGAAACGTCGCCGCAGTCAAATTAGGAAACGCTTTTCGCACGGGTGCGTTGGACAAAAACGGTAAGGAAGCCGTAGGCGGCGTGGTCATTATGCGCTACGGCATCAGCGCCCGCGAAGCCATCGAAAACGTCAAGAAAAAGATCGAGGAAATTAAACCAGGATTACCACAAGGGGTTCATCTCGTCCCGTTTTACGACCGCACGGAGTTGATTGACCGAACAGCCAACACACTTAAATGGACTTTGATTGAAGAGTTGATCTTGGTGACGCTCGTCAATCTGATTTTTCTGGCACATTTCCGCTCGATCCTGATCGTCACGATTCCTTTGCCGCTCGCCGCCCTGGTGTCGTTTTTGTTCATGTATTTCTTTGGCATAACATCAAACATTATGTCGCTCGCGGGGATTGCGATTGCGATCTCCGACCTCGTTGATGCCGGAATTGTCGTGACGGAGAACGCCTACCGGGCGATGGAAAAAGAAGGCGTGAGCCTAAAGGACAGAAAGCGCGTCTGGGAAATCGTTCTCGAAGCTACAAAAATGGTTGGGCGCCCGATCTTTTTCTCCATGATAATTATCGTTATCGCGTTCGTGCCCGTTTTTGCCCTGACCGGACAGGAAGGGAAACTCTTTCACCCGCTGGCTTTCACGAAAACTTTTGCGATGATTGCGGCCGCATTTATGGCGGTCACGCTGGTTCCGGTTCTCTGCGGCTATCTTCTGGGCGGTAAACTCCGCCCCGAAGAGTGGAATCCAATCATGCGCGTCTTGCGCCGGATTTATAAACCTCTACTAACTAAGGCTCTGCATCATCGTCTGATCACCATTTTGATCGCGCTGGTCTTTTTCTCGGGCGCGATGTTTGTAGCCACGCGAATCGGCAGTGAATTCATGCCGCCGCTAAACGAAGGCGATTTGCTCTTCATGCCGGTTACCGACCCGTCGATTTCGCTCGATGAGGCGTCCAAACTTTTAAGCAAGCAGGATAAGATTTTGCAGGGCGTTCCCGAAGTCGCATGGGCCGTAGGCAAAGCCGGCCGCGCTGAAACTTCGACCGATCCGTCGCCGGTTAACATGAACGAAACCATCGTTCACTTGAAGCCCGAAGACCAATGGCGGGAGGGAATGACGCGCGAAAAATTGATAGCCGAAATGGACGAGGCACTCAGAATGCCCGGCGTAACGAACATCTGGACCCAGCCGATTATCAACCGTATCGAAATGCTGGCAACCGGAATTCGCTCGCAGGTGGGTATCAAGATTTTCGGCAATGATCTGGATACTCTGGAAAAAACTTCGCGGCACATTGCCGAAGTTGTGAAACAAATTCCGGGAGCAGCTGATGTTTACCCCGAACAAATCGGCGGCACGCCCTACATTGATATCAAAATCAATCGTCAGGCGGCAGCGCGTTATGGAATTGATGTTGCCACCATTCAGGAGGTGGTTGAGAAAGGTATCGGCGAAACGAACCTCAGCATGTCGATTGAAGGGCGCCGCCGTTTTCCGATTCGTGTCCGCTACGCGTCCGAATTTCGCTCGTCACCCGAAGCCATCGGACGCATCCCTATAACTTCTCCGGCGGGCGCGCCGATTCCTCTTTCCCAACTCGCGGACATTCGCACCGTCGAAGGTCCCTCGATGATTCAAAGTGAAAACGGATTGCTTCGCGGAACAGTCTTGCTCAATGTGCGCGGGCGCGACATCGGCAGTTTCGTCGAGGAAGCCAAGGCCTCGATTGCAAAACAAGTACAGCTTTCGGCGGGTGATTACATCGCCTGGAGCGGACAATACGAAAATCAGGAACGCGCCCGGCGGCGGTTGTTGATTGTCGTGCCGATTGTGATTCTGATTATTTTTGCCACGCTTTATCTGACGTATCACTCGCTGGTGGAGGCGGCACACGTGCTTCTCGCCGTGCCATTTGCTTTGACGGGCGGGTTCTATCTCTTGTGGCTGCTGCAATACAACTTTTCGGTCGCGGTTTGGGTCGGCTTCATCGCGCTTTTCGGCGCTGCGGTGCAGACCGGAATCGTGATGGTCTTTTATCTCGAAGAAGCGGTGGCGAGAAAGATAAAAGAACTTGGACGATTGAATAAAGAGACGCTTCTCGAAGCCGTGACCGAAGGTGCGCTTTTGCGCTTGCGTCCAAAAGTGATGACCGTAACGACAATTGTCGTGGGCCTACTGCCGATTATGTGGAGTACGGGTGCAGGTTCGGAAGTGATGAAGCCGCTGGCAACTCCGGTCTTCGGCGGAATGGTTTCGAGTTTGCTGCATGTGCTGATCGTCACGCCAGTGATTTTTTATTCTCTGCGAGCGCGGGGGTTGAAGAAGCAGGAGGGTTCAGTGGGTTTGGCAGCGGAGTCAGAAGAGGTTTGACAGGAGTCAGGGGAATGGATAAGCGATTGATACTCGCTGAATTTCTTATTTCGGGAAAGACAGAGCGGGGAAGCGGAAGGCGCAAGGGTGCTTTAACTGAGATTGAAGACATGTTTAAAGGCGTCACCAATTTAACGTGTTTCAGAACGATCAGCGTAGTCTTGCTGGTCATTCTTCAGTTGGCAATGCCGGTTGCCCTGGTAATGGCCCAAGATTCGCCCACTTCTCACGGCGCTACGCCCGTTGAACCCCTACGTCAAGATCAGCAATCCTCGTTACCAAAATATTTCGATCTTAGCGATGGACTCACGGTTGATGCAGTGGTCGCCTATGCTCTGGCCCACAATGGTGATTTGCTTGCGGCCCGCATTGAGATCGAGGCTGCACGTGCTCTCGTCAAGCAGGCCCGCTTGCGCGCGAATCCCGCAGTCGAAATTAATGGAAGCCGGCAGATTCCGCGGGGCAAAGATAACACCATCATGGTTGCGGGTATGCTGCCGCTTGAGCTGGGTGGCCGACGCGCGGCGCGAACCAGAGTGGCGGAGCGCGAGTTGGAGCTGCGCGAAAGAGCGGTCGCGGATCGCGAGCGAATGCTGGCAGCAGAAGTTCGGTCGAAATTTGGCCAGGGCCTTGCCGAAATTCTTAAGCTGGGATTTACGGAAGACTTGCTGGCGAACAGCCAGCGCGGTTACCGGCTCGTGGAGGCGCGCGTGGTCGAGGGCCGCAGCCCCCCGCTTGAGCAGAACATGGTTCTGGTTGAAGTTAACCGCTTGAGATCGATACGTGAGACGAACGAAGGCAAGGTCGAAATCACCCTGCTCGAACTGCGCAATCTGATCGGTATGCCCCCCAATGAACCACTCCGGCTCAGTGGCGGGTTCGATGATTTGATAGTCCCTCTCAAACCTATTGCCGAGGCTATTGAGCAAGCCTTGCGTGCTCGTCCCGATCTGGAAATGGCGCGTGCCGTTGAGCGTTTGGCTGAAGCGAGAATCGTAGAAGCGCGCGCAGGCGGTAGGCTTGATGCCAGTATCAATGTCGGCTATCAGCGGATGAATTCAAGCTTTCCTGTTTTTGGGATCAGTGACGCCGGTCAGTTGCAGCCTGTCCAGGATGTTTTCAATTTTCTTACTTTCGGAGTGACGATCAACCTTCCTGTGTTGAATAAGAACCAGGGCGCGATTGAAGCGGCAGTCGCGGACGCGGATGCAGCCAAACGAAGACGCGAGTTTACTGAGCTGACGATACGCCGCGAAGTGGCTGCAGCCTACGCGCAGTATGAACGCGCTGCGCGCGCAATGGAGATCTACCGGGTAGGAGTCAAAGCACAGGCAAGCACGAATCTGGACGTGGTGAGGCAGACTTACGAACTCGGCTCGAAATCTCTGCTGGATTTCATTACCGAGCAAAGGCGATATATCGAACTTGAGAATGAGTACATAGACGCTCAACTGGCGACTTACCTTGCCCGTGTGGACATCTCGCGAGCGTCAGCCTCGCCGGAGTTGACAACAAAATGAGTGAAACAGAAGGACCAAAAGCTAAAGGCGAGCCTACAGCGGAAGAGTTGGCGCATCAGCTTGAGGCGCGCCCCGTCCGGCGCAAGTATTTCCTAATCGTAACCGCTGTGCTCGCGGTGCTGATAGTTGCTGTGGTCGCCGCATGGCTGTTTTTCCGATCGAACAACAGTGGCGCCGGCCGCTCCGTACCCGCTCCACGCAACATCTCGCTCGAACAACCTGGTACCGGTACGCCAGCAGCGCCGACCGAGACGACTCTGACTCTCGCTCCTGAGATGGTGGATCGTGCAGGTATCAAAATCGAGGCGGTAGGCGAACAACTGGTGGAGGCTAACACCAGTGGTCAGACTGCTACGGGCGTGGTTCGGGAAAATGCATATCGCACGACGCCGGTTGTGTCTCTGGTTGGTGGAATTGTCCGGCGCGTGAATGTCGAGTTAGGCGCCGGCGTCAGACGGGGGCAGCCTCTCGCAGTGGTATTTAGCAACGAGCTGGCGATGGTTCAATCCAGTTACCTGACGGCGTTTGCTGATTTGGAAGAACATCACAAACATCACGTGCGCACAATCCGGCTATTGGAAATCGGGGCTGCCAGCCGCGAAGAGTTAGAACAAGCCACGACCAAGTTAAAGACAGCAGAAGCCGAAGTCGCTTCGCAGCGGCAAAAGCTACTGTTGTTTGGTCTGAGCCAGCGACAGGTGAATAGGCTCAAATCATCATCACAGATCAGCTCGGAGGTCTCTCTTCCTGCTCCCGGCACAGGAACGGTCATTGCTCGCGCTGCGAATCCGGGAGAAGTAGTGGAAGCCAACAAAGAGATTCTGCGTATTGCCGATCTCTCAAGCGTTTGGGTTGTGGGCCAAGTGTATGAAAAGGACCTTGGGAGAATCCGGATTGGGAGCGGCGCTAGCATTACCGCTGAAGCTTATCCCGGGAGGATCTTTCGTGGGCAAGTCTCTTACGTGGATCCCACTCTGGATACGGCCACGCGCACGGTGCAGGTTCGCGTAGAACTGGCCAACCCTGGTCAGCAGCTGAAGATTGGGATGTATGTGAACATCGCGTTTGCCACCGTAGGCGGTGCCGAGTCTACTGCGCCGACTGTGCCAACGGCTGCGGTTCAGAACATCAACAACCAACAGGTGGTGTTTGTCGCGACGAAAGAGCCAAACGTATTCGTTATGCGGCCAGTCCGACTTGGCCCAGAAATCAACGGCCGCTACCCCGTCGTGGAAGGTTTGGCTGTCGGAGAGCGCATTGTCACCGAGGGCAGCTTTCTCTTGCGTGCCGAATACCTGAAGACGGCCTCTGCCAACCATTCGCATTGAGTTCAGCCAATTTAGTAAGACAGACTTCCATTTTGCCACCGGCTTCAAGGCAGTGGAAGAGAAGCCCGTTTCACAAAAGCCAACAGACTGACTCATGGCGCGTTTTGATCTTCATCGCATTTATTCTGGCTCAGCCGCCGGTTAGTAATAGACCGCAGCGCTACGTCTGGAAGAACTTGATCAAGAAATTCGGAAGGACTTCACATCGCGGTCGCGGTTTCTAAACCGCTCGCTGAACACATCCTAGCGCCTTATGACCTAGTAGTCTCCTGCCAGTATCGGCGTTCCTTTCACGTTAACGGGCTCCATGGTTGTTACACCTGGACGCTCCCTTCCGGCCGCCGACCACCCCTCGTCATTCCAGCCAGTGCTTTAAAGGCCTTCAGAAAAATCTGAGGAAGGTTTCGCCGCTTTCCTGAGCTTTTGCTGAACCGATTCTAAAATCGAACATATCCCGTTGACGGATATATCCGTTTTTGGTATATATACGAGCATGATCAGGTTTCGGTTAAGGGAGATGCTTGAGGAGCGCGGGCATACGGTTTACTGGCTTTGGAAGCAAACTGGTGTTCGCTACGCGACGGTTTGGCAAATGGCCAGGGGAGAAAAGAAACAGCTTAATTTGGAAGCTCTTGACCGTATTTGTGAGGCTCTCCAATGCCAGCCGGGAGACCTGCTAGTCAAGGTTGAAGGCGGAAAGAAAAGAAAGCGAGGTAAATAGTTATGGCGGGACAGATAATCAAACGCGGCGACAAGACATGGCTTGTGCGCATCTTTCAGGGACGCGATGAAAAGGGCAAGCGACGTTACGTAAATAAGACCATTCGAGGCACGAAAAGGGACGCCGACAAATGGTTAACAAAGTCCCTCAGAGATCGGGACCGGAAGCGTCAAGGATTTTGTGTAAATGATCGTCTCTTTGTTTTTGTCGGCTGCTTAGCGTCTTGATTT
>WUUC01146365.1_pt1 | contig 19088 bp, 24 predicted proteins | sample 6278441 | NCBI WGS metagenome assembly WUUC01 (sample SAMN13675441, study PRJNA597444) | soil metagenome | isolation source: soil | place: USA: Washington | collected 2017-10 | reverse complement strand
TGCGCTCGAGCTGGTCGTTCCGGTTGCCCTCGCGCGAGTCGTCCGCCATGAGCTGCACGTAGTCGACGACTACGATGCCCGGGCGTGAGAGCGGGTGCTTCAGGCGGAGCGCGGCGAAGTGCTTGCGCGCTCGGGAGCGGAGCCGCGCCGGCGTGAGCGGGCACATCTCCTCGATGAAGATCGGCAGCCGCCCGAGCTCGTTCGCGGCGCTCATCGCCGCATCGTAGTCGGCCATCGATAGCTCGCGCTTCTGCAGCGCCTTGTACCGCACGCCGCTCGACGCCGAGATCATCCGCTCGCCGAGGTCCTCGCGCGACATCTCGAGGCTGAACATGACCGCGCTCCGCGCGCCAGTCGCAGCCACCGCCGAGGCCATGCCGAGCGCGAGCGCCGTCTTGCCGATGCCGGGGCGAGCCGCGATGTACCAGAGCTCGCCCGGAGCGAGCCCGAGCGTGAGCGCGTCGAGCTCGACGAAGCCCGTCGTGAGCCCGCGTGGCTCGCGCGGACGCGCCGGGTCGAGCGCCTGCACCGCGCCCGCCATCACGTCGGAGATCGAGCTACCCGTCTCGCGCTCGGCCGCGAGCGTGTTGCTCGCGAAGATCGCCGCCTCGCACTTCTCGATGAAGCCCGACACGTCCGCACGCGTCTCGACGGCCTTCGCCTGCGCGGCGAGGTCGTGGAGCGTCGCGCCAACGCGGCGAAGGAGCGCGAGCTTCCGAATGATCCGCGCATGCTCGGCCACGTTCGCGACGCTCGGCGTGGCGTCGAGGATGCCGTAGAGGAATGCCGAGCCGCCGATCTGTTGCAGCTTGCCCGTCGTCGTGAGGTGATGCAGGAGCGTCACGACGTCGACGGTGCGCCCGCTCGCGTCGAGCTCGAGCACCGCCTCGAAGAGTTGGCGATGCTGGCCGTTGAAGAAGTCGTGAACCTCGACGATGTCACGCACCTCATCGAGCGCCGCCGGCGAGAGCGTGATGGCCGAGAGCACCGCCGCCTCGGCAGCGCCGTCGTAGTGTTGCAGCGATCGCGGCTCCGCGTTGCGTTCCACGCGTGCCAGCTCAGCCACTGAAGAGACCTCCGAGCGCAGCGTCGAAGCCCGGCGGTGGCTTCACCGGGTTCTTTACCGGCTCACTCGCTTTGCGGAGTTGCTCCTGATGGTACGCCCACTGCGCGTCACGCGGCTTGCGTGGCGCTAGCCCGCGGTCTTCAGCGCTTTTGCGGAACCAGTTGCGGAGCGTCGCTTGCCAATCCGAGCGAAGCACGGATTTGCTGCGAGCCCAGTCGATGCACTTGTCGACTTCGGCATCGCGCATCGCATCGCTGAAGCCGAGCTCCCACGCCTTCGAGGCGGTGGTCGGGTCTGGCTTCAGGTCGGGTGGGCATGGCTGGCTTCGGGCTTTCGAGAGCTTGGGTCGTTTACCGCCGACCGGAGCGCTTGTCGAGTCCGATTCTGGGTGGGGGGTCAAGGGGGATCCGTTAGGATAAGCTAAGCTAGGATAGGCTAAGCTAGGAGTGACCGCGCGTGATGCCGCGTGACCGCGCGTGAGCCCGCGTGACGGTTGTGCCACGCGCGGTGATGCCGATGTCACGGCGAGTGACGGCACCGTCACGCTCGGCATGGTTTCCGAATCCGGCGTGACGTCGTCGTCGTCTGGTTCTACCTCGTCGCCGAAGACCATCTCACCAAGCCCCGCACGGGCTAGATCCCGACGTCGCTTCCGTAACTCCGCCGACCGGAGGCGGTCAGTTTTGATCGCGGTCTGCCCCTCGACGAACCTCGGCACGACGAGCCGCGCGCCGCGTATCTCGACGGTCGCGGTCTTCAGCAAGCGCTCGAGCCCGACGCGTACGAAGTCGATGGGCGCTCGGATCACGAGCGCCACGTCATCGACGGGATCGGTCACGTCATCGAGCACGCCAGCGCGGTCGACCTTGCGTAGCAAGTGCATGAGCACGGTCTGGCCCTCGAAGCCGAGCTTGAGCCACGTCTTCGTGTCTCGCGTGTAGAATCGCACATAGGGTTCGTCCTCGAAGTTCATCGAGCCCCTCGCATCTCAGTGCGCGTTGTCCGTTGCTGGTGCGATCGGAGCGCTATCTCCGGCCTCGATCACGCCGATCTTGAAGCTGCGAATGATGCGCCGGATGGCCTCCGCGCGGCTCACGCTATCGCGCTCGGCGAGCGCGTCGACGATGCGTCGATCCTTGACGTCGAGATGCACGGGAAAAACTTTCTTAGCCACGGTGAAATCCCTTCCTCGGCGTCACTTCACGCGGCGCCTCCGTTGAATCGAGCGCGGATGAAGGCGCGGCTCCCTCGCCGCCCCTCGCCACCCGTTCCCATCGAGCACGACATCGCGCTGTAACGGCGCAAGGTACTGCTCCGATCCAGCCCATGCATCAACAATCTGAGTGATGCGCTAGCATCACCAAAAACCCCGGCTACGCTGCGGTTCATCGCAGCAACGATAGACGAACCCGCTTAGATCCTGCCGCAATTCGGATCGCTCCGATGCGGAGCTACGATGTGCGCGCGCCACTCACGAGCCACACGAGCAGGGCATTGCGATCCGATCCATGGATCGCAAATCGACCGACTCCTCAAAAGTCGTGTCTATCGCTGAGGCGATGCGATCGGTAAACATCGGCGAGTCATGAGTGGGGACCGCCATCGCAAGAGCGAGGCAAGCAACATGGCTGGACGAGGCGCCGTCACAGCTTTCGGGGACCACTGCGAGTGGACCGGAGCGAGTGCGGATAACAGGGAATCGTGGCTCATTTCACGCCGGCAGGGCATCGGCGGCAGCGATGCCGCGGCGGTGCTCGGGCGGAGCCGATACAAGAGCGAGCTCGCGCTTTACGTCGAGAAGATTTCGGAGGCACCTCCCGACGAGCAATCGAGCGAGATCGCGAATTGGGGCAGATTCTTCGAGCCGCTCATCCTGAAGGAGTATGCGCAGCGCGTTAACCGCCGCGTCGTCCGAGGCGGCAAGCTCATGCGCTCGAAGCGCGCGAGCCACTACCTCACGACGCTCGACGGCGTGCAGCTCACGAGGCCGCCGGCGTGGGCGAAAGGCCCCGGTGTTGCTGAGGTAAAGACCACCGGCTACGGCGAGCGCTACGACATCGACCTGCCCGTCGAGGTGCAGATCCAAATCCAGTGGGAGCTCTTCGTGACGGGCGCGAGCTGGGCGACGTGCATCTGGCTCCCCTTCCCCGAGCGGCGCCTGCAGTGGCTCGACGTCGAGCCGAAGCTCGACTTTCACGAGATGCTCGCCGAGCGTGTGGATAACTTCTGGCGGCGCGTCCAACGGCGCGAGCCGCCGGATCCGGATGGCAGCGAGTCGAGCATGCTCGCGCTCCGCGCGCTCTACCCCGACGACAACGACGAGGTCATCCGCATCATCCGCGCGACGGGCGTCGCCGACGAGTACGAGCGAAACAAGGCCGCCATAAAGATGCTCGAGGAGCGCCAGGGCCTCATCAAGAATACGCTCGCGGCGACCATCCGCGGCGCGAAGTACGCGGTGCTCGACGACGGGCGGTACTGGGGCACGGCGTACTACAAGGCGCGAGAGAACCGGTGCAAGCAGTGCTCGTCGGTGCTCTCGACGGTCGATCCCTACCGGACGTACACGCTGCGCGACCCGCGGAAGAAGCCCTTCCACGCCATCGCCGAGACCCGCGAGCTCGTCGCGGACATCGACATCACGAGGCAACTGAGCGAGTCACTCGTCGGCGCGTCCGAGCCGAGCAACGACGAGAAGGGAGAGGTCGCGTGATCGTCAAGGCCATACACCTCCTGCACCGCTGGCTCGCGCACGACGACGAGCAGATCGACGAGACGCTCGACGACGAGACCAACGACCTGCTCCTCGCCTACTCGGTGCCGCGGGCGGAGCATGACCAGGCCGTGCTCGATGCGTGCGCGAAGCTCGACCTGCGGGAGGCGCCTACGGGATTCGTTACCTGCTACGGTGGCGTGCGCGAGGTTGAGCTGGCCGAGCACGCCCGGCGTAAAGCGAAGGCGAAGGCCGACGAGATCCGTCGCGGCCTCACGGCGGCGGCGCCCGAGGTGCGGGCGGCGGCGAGAGCGTCGCTCCGCAGACTCGAGTCGCTTCGGTGAACGCCTCCGGGGGGGGGCTCCTCGGGCTCGTCGATCGCCTACCGATCGACGAGCTGCCGGCGGGCTATCGAGCGCCGCTCCGCGCGTACATCGAGCACGGCGTCATGCCCGACGGTCCGCTTCGAATGCTGCTCGAGGGTGACCTCGCGGGCGCCGTGCATCGGGCCCGACGGGCGTCCGTGCTCGACGTCTGCGCCGTGAGCCGCTGGCTCGCCGAGCACCTGCCGGCCTCGTGCCATGGCTGCCGCGATCAGGTCCAGCTCTGGATCGTCTACGTGCGCCGCGCCCGCGGTCGCGCCCTGCTCGCATCATTCGACGGAGGCCACGATGGGGATGCCGCGCCAGAAGCCGCACCGCAGTAAGCAAGACTACGGGACACCGCCCGAGCTCATCGCCGCCATCGAGCGGCGCTTCGGCTCGATCACCTGGGATCTCGCGGCAACGGCGGACAACACCGTTGTCGCCGATCGCTTCTTCTCGGTCGGCGGCATCGATGGCGACGCTCTCACCGCGCCGTGGAACTTCAAGCGGAGCGACTTGCTCTGGCTCAACCCGCCCTTCGGCGGCATCGGTCCGACGTGGGCGCCGCTCGTCGCGCGCTGGACGCGCAAGCTCCCGTGGCTTCGCGTGATCATGCTCACGCCGGCGAGCATCGGCAGCGAGTGGTTCCAGCAGCACGTCCTCCGGAAGGCGATGGTGCTCGGGCTCTCCCCTCGCCTGCACTTCGTCGGCGCCGATGACCCCTACCCGAAGGACTGCATGCTGAGCGTCTTCGGCTTCGGCGTGACTGGCTTTGATGTCTGGCGCTGGGATGAGGACGTGCCCGCCGTGGCCACGCCGCCGGTGAACCGCGCCCGCCAGGCCGCGAAACGGTTGTCCGCAACGGTGCAATCAGTGCCGATCTAGGCTGCATTTTGCCCGAGTCCGCGCGCCTTCTCCGGTGCTCGGCGCCCGGGATTTTGATAGGATAGACGCGACCGAGACCAACCCCCCGATGGCCGAGCTACGCTCGCGCCATGATGGGAAAGGACTAGCCCCAATGGCAGCACGAAGAACCCAGGCCCAGCAACAACCCTCCGCGCGCGAGCACCGCGCCCCGCAGTACGAGCAGCAGCGCCCGCGCAGCCGCGTCGACGACGTGCTCGACGAAGACCCGAAGGTCGAGATCGTCTCGGTGGACTCGCCTGCGCTCGAGGCCATCACGAAGAGCGAGGTGCTCATGCAGCTCGACGCGGCTCACAAGTATCCGCGCAGCATCGCGCACTTCATGGAGAACACGACGACGCTTTGCACGCTCACGAAGGCGACCGCGCAGAGCTGCATCTATTCGCTCCCGCGCATGGACAAGGGCGTGAAGAAGTTCATCACGGGCCCGAGCATTCGACTCGCCGAGATGGGCGCCTCGTCATGGCGGAACCTTCACCTCGGAGCGCGTGTCATCGACACGGGTGCGATCGACGTCACCTCGCAAGGCGTCAGCTGGGATCTCGAAAGCAACAACCGGATCTCGGTGGAGATCAAGCGCGGCATCGTGAGCAAAGGGACCCGCTATAGCGACGATCTGATCCGCGTCACGCAGCAGGCGGCGATCTCGATCGCGCTCCGCAACGCGATCTTCCGCACCATTCCGAAGGCGCTCATCGACGTGCTCTACACGGCGGCCGCGTCCAAGGCGACGGGCGTCGACGACAACACCTTCAAGGAGGACCGCGACAAGATGATCGGCTGGTTCAAACACAAGCACGGCGTGCCGCCGGAGAAGCTTTACGCGAGGCTGGGCATCGCGAAGCTCGAGCTACTCGAGTCCGAGCATCTCGAAATCATGATCGGCTGGGCCAACGCGGTGAAGGCGGGCGAGCTTACCATCGACGAGATCTTCGGCGTGCCCGGCGAGCGAGCCGCCGGCGGTCCGCGGAAGAGCAGCGGGCAAGCGCTCGACGATATGGTGGGCGAACACAAGGCGAAGAAGAGCCAGCCGCCGCCCGCCAACGACGACGGCCGTCTCACGCCCGAGCAGGTGCATGCCGCGCTCTCCGAGGCCGACGATGACTGGGAGCCCGCCGACCGCATCGACATCATCAAGGCATGGTCGCCCGCCGAGCAGCGCATCGCTTACGACTGGGCCGTCGCCTTCTGCTCGACGCCGGAGAACCAGGGACCGCCGGAGCAACCGGAGTTCACCATGATCGGGCGCGAGCCCGGGAGCGACGGCTGATGTACCCGCGTTGCATGGGCTGCGCGACGCGCGTGCGGTCCGGGCTCACGTGCGGCATGCCCGCGTGCGAGGCCGCGCTCGAGCGGAAGCGCGCGCTCTGCGCTCCGTCGGCTCGCGAGGATGCGGAATTCTACGGGCGCGTCGACGCCGAGGAGGCGCGTCGTGACTGACTTCGTCCACATCGTCACCGATGGCTACGCGCTCTGCGGCAAGCCGGGCGTTCCCGGCAGCTGGTTTCCGCGCCACAAGTGGGTGGCTCGCGATACCGACGCGTACGGCGAGCGCTCGGAAGCGAACTGCCCGGGCTGCCTCGCGGGCTATCAGGTCTGGAAGACGGACCCGGATCGCCTGCCCGAGTACATCGCCGAGCAGCGCGCGACTCACGAAGAGCGCGCCGTCGCGCCCGAGAAGCTCGCGCTGAGCGGGCTCTTCGCCGCCGAAGGGCGCGAGCTTCTCCGGGCGCTCTTCGCCTGGCGAGGGCAAGGCTCGATCACGCGCTGGAAAACGCTGCCGAGCCGCAAGCTCGCGCACCTCACGGATCGACTGGCGCGCGAGTATCCCGGCACGACGGTGGAGCTTCAGGCGGCGGGCCACCAGGACGCGATCGAGAGCGTGCTCCGGGCGGAGCAAGCGCTCACCACACGGAAGGGTCGCGCCCGTGAGCTGATGCGCGTTCGCGACGAGCTAGCATCGCTCACCCAGCTCGTCGAATCCCTGGCGGAGCACGCGAGCGAGGACGCCGAGGACGATGGCTGACGAGGAGTGGACCTTCGAGAGCTGGTGGTGCGTCGTGATCGGTGACGAGCGCGATGCTGCCGGCGCGGTCCGCGAGTTCTGCCCGGACCGGAGCGAGCGCGGGATCGACGAGTGGCTCGGCATCGCCGAGGCGGACTCGTGGGTCACTGGCGCCGGGCATAATCTACCGCTTCCGGAGGCGTGGAAGGCGCACCACGCGCGGGCCCTCGGCGAGTTGCTCGCGGCGGCGCGATCGCTCGAAGCCTGATAGGCTACGGGTCTTCCGTCCTTGGAAGCGAACCGCCACCCCTCGAGCGCTGGTCCGAACGGAAAGGGTTGATCTGTCTCGGTCTCCCCTTGGAGTTCGGCCCGGCCTTCGGGGGGTGGCGGGGGTTTAATCGATGGCGCGCGCGGCCTCGAGCAGGACGGGGCGGAGCAAGCGCTTGATGATCTGCTGCTGGCTCCGCTCCTCGTGAGCCGCGAGCTTGACCAGCGCGGCCTTCTCGTCGGCGGCGAAGCGCACGTTCATCCCGTACTCGCGCTCCTCGGGCGTGCTCGGGACGATCGCCGGCGGCGGCATGAGCACGTGCACGTTGCCCGCGCCGGCCGCGAACGCATCGAGCCCGGCGGGCTCCTCACGCGGCTTCTGAGTCGCTTTGCCGAATCTCTGCATGGCGCATCACCTCACTCGCGAAAGCATTCATCTCGCCCTTGGCCTTGGAGTCATCGAGCTCGACGACTCCCCTCCCCTGAAACATCGCATCGCGAAACGCCTTGCGGTCGCGGAGGATGGACGCGCAGATGTCGAAGGCCGGATACTCGGAGAGCAGCGTCAGGGCTTGCGCGGTCTCCTGGATCTGCGGATTGGTCGGCGCGATCGAGAGCACGAGAAAGCACCGCAGCGCTTCGTTAAGCTCCTTCGCCTGCTCGACGAGCGAGGCCATCGCCTCGAGCGTCCAGAGATCGGACTGGCTCGCACGCACCGGCGAGTAGAGGAAGTCGGCGGCCGCGAGCGCCGTTCGAAGCTCGACCGAATCGTAGCCGCCGGCGTCGACGATGACGTCGTCGAAGCGATCCTCCATATCGCGCAGGACCTGGTAGAGCTTGCCGGTCTTCTGGACGGTGGTGATCGGCGGTGACACGCCGTTCGTTTGCCGGACGTCACTCCAGTTGCTCGCGGTGAGCTGCCGATCGGTATCGACGAGCAGGACCTGCCGCCGCGCGCGAGTGAGCGCGACGGCGAGGTTCGTCGCGATGGTGCTTTTGCCGGTCCCGCCCTTCTGGCCGCCGATGACGAAAAGTGACATGCGCCGCGGCTTACCCGGGCTCGCCGAGGCCGGGCAAAATAGTGGGATCGATCTGGGCTACTCTCGCCCGGAGTGGGCTGACCTCGCCCAGACCGGGCTACCGCGGGCCACTCTAGCCCGGAGTGGGCTAAGGCGGGCTACTCTCGCCCGAGTCGGGCCAACACGGGCTAGCCCAGCCCGGTCTAGGCGGGGCTGGCCCGGGTCAGGCGGGGCTGGGCTAGGCGGGACCGGGCGAGCCCAGCCTGGGCGCGTCTAGCCCAGCCTAGGCAGGTCCGGGCGAGGCCAGCCCGGGCAAGGCTGGGCGGGTCTAGGCGAGCCCGGGCGAGGCCAGCCCAGGTTGGTCCGGTCCGGGCGAGGCGAGGCCAGCCTGGGCGCGTCCAGCCCGGTCTAGCCAAGGCAGGGTAGACTCCCGCCCATGCCAAGCATCCCGCCCGGTGGAGTCTCACCCGCATCCGATCCGTACCTCGACGTGCTCGCCCCGCAGGCGCCGCCGCCGGCCATCCTCGCCGACCGCATCGACCCGGTCACGGGCGACTTCGAGTCGCTCTTCGTCGGGCGTCCGCTCGCCGACGCGTTCGCGATCGAAGCCCTCCGCGTGCAGCGCGGGACGGGCGCCGCCGTCCGAGATCTCGGCAACCGGTTCCGCGAGATCACGCATGTCGAGGACGACGCCGCCGAGCTCGTCGAGAGCATGACGGCGGAGGCGTTCGCGGCTGCCGAAGTCGCGGGCGTCGCGCGCCTGGTGCAGGTCACCGTCGGCGTCGACGCGGCGGACCCATCGCAGCTCGAGACGGTCGTCGAGTATCGCGCGCTGCTCGAGCCGACCGAGTCCGCCGTGCGTCGACTGGTGTTCCCGCGCTGACGGGCCGTTAAGGGGAGGTGACCTACGCCTCAGAGCGCGAGTATGTCGTCTTCAGGCGAGGCGAGAATCGCGAGTCGATGCTGCGCGACTTCCGCGAGGGCATCCGCCTGCTGCCAAACCCCGAGACCGGGGTGCCGTTCACGGAGGACGAGATCCGGCGCGGCACCGCGAAGGGCTCGCGCCTCTGGCGGGACTTCGACGCGACGGACATCGTGCTGCTCGGCGTCCAGAAGCGCGACGAGTTCCTAGCCCAGCAGATCCGGATCGATCGGGCGGGCTCGGCCTGGCTCCGGAACTATCACGGGCCTCTGTGGGGCGAAGACTTCCTGCCCGCCTTCGGCGGCTCCGGCACGGTGAGCGCGACGGGCAACCCGGGCGTGACCTGGACGGGCTCGACGACGGTGCCCGATCCGTTCGCCGTCTACGGCACCGACCCGGCGGGGCTCCGCTACCAGGTCCTCATCTCGGGCACGGCCGACGGCGACGGCAATGCCGAGCTCGCGCTGCTCGCCATCGATGGCGGCGACGAGACGAACATCCAGCCCGGCACGGTGATCACGTGGGTGAACGCGCCGCTCGGCTCTACGGCAAACGCGACCGTCGTCGGCGCCCGCTTCTCGGGCGGTCTCGATGGCGAGACGGACGCGGACTTCGCGCAGCGCCTCGCCGATCGCATCCGCCACAAGCCGGCGAGCGGGAACTGGGCGCACGTCCGCGCCTTCGCTCGAGCCGCGAGCGTGAGCGTCGAGGACGCCTTCATTTACGCGTGCGCCTTCCACGCCGGCTCGACCCTCGTCGTGCCCGTCCAGAAGCGCGGCGCGGCGGTGGGCCCGCTCGCCCGCATCCCGCTGCTCGGCGTGCTCACGCAGGTCACGGCGGCGCTCGTGCCGCCGGCATCCGCCAACCTGCCCGGGCCGCAGTTCGTGGTGGTCGTGCCGCCCGAGCCGCTCTCGAGCAACGTCGTTGCGCGACTCTCGATGCCCGTCGATTCCACCGTGGGCTGGACGGATCCCGAGCCCTTTCCGCCCATCATCGCCGGCACCTCCGCGGTCGCCATCACCACGGTCACGAACCAGAGCGACGTCCGCATCACGGCCGAGAGCGCCGGGCTCCTGCCGGGCGGCGTGAGCTCGTCGACGGACGTGCACCTGATGGTCTGGGATCCGCTCACGAGCGCCTTCCTCGCGATGGCCGTGCAGGTCGTGACGGACATCGGCGCCGGCGTCTATCGCGTGCAACTCACGACGCCGGTCGTCGGGAGAACCCTCGCGGTCGGCGATTGGGTGTCGCCCGACATGACGCGCCGGGCGACGCTGGCCGCGGCGGTGAGCGAGTACTTCGACAGCCTCGGGCCCGGCGAGGTGGTGAACCTCGAGACGGATGAGCGCGGCTCGCGCGCCTACCGAAACCCGGTGCCGAGCGAGTCGTACCGAGCACGCGGCGGGCAGGGGATCATCACGACGATCAGCGACGCGCTCGGCTCACCCTTGAGCGACGCCGCCCTCGCGTCGCTCAGCCCATCGGTGCCGACGGTGCCGACGGATCCCATCCTCGGGCCCGCGCTCCTCGTCGCGGGGAAGTTCGCGGCGTATTCCCTGTGACGGTGCCGACCCGCGAGGAGCTCGTCTATCGGGCGCTCCGGTCCGCCGCCGGCAAGGGCGGCTATGCCGAGGCCGAGGCCTACTCGATCGACGGGCTCATCCGCCGTGTCCGAGCCAGCGCGATTGCCGGCGTCGCCGACATGGCGCTCCGCTCCGCGCTCCAAGCATTTCCGAACCATGCGACGGATCTTCTCTCGTACTACGAGAGACTGCTCGGTCTCTCCGACGACCCGGATCTCACCGAGGACGAGCGGCGGGAAGCGGCGGCGCACCTCTACACGCTTCAGCGCGCGAGCGACATCCCGACCATCCGCGCCGTGCTGCTGCAGCTCGACGCACGCTTCGAGGTGATCACCGCGTCGCCCGATACCTCGACGACGACCATCGCCGGGCGGGCCTTCGAGGATCTCGCGGGCGATCTGCCGTTCCTGGGCGGCAGGTTCAGCACCGCGTTCCCCAACTACTCGAGCGTGCTCGTGCTCTTCGCGCTGCTCGAGCTGGGCGATGGCGTGCTGCCGGACGCCGCCGAGCGCCGCTCGATGAAGCTCGCACGCCGGCTGCTGCACGACATCCTGCCAGCGACCGCGGACCTACAGATCGTCACCCATCGCGGGTTCACGCTTGACGTGTCGCGACTCGACCTCACAAGCTTCGACGCATGACGCTCACCGCAGTGAAGCCCGGCGGCTGGGATGTCGAGGAGGTGCTCACCTCCGACCAGATGAACGCTCTGCAGGTCGAGCTGCTCAAGGCGATCGATGGGGAGGGGGGCGGAACTTACACGCTCACCGCGCCGCTCGTCCTCGATGGCGAAGCCGTCCAGTTCGCGGCGACGGCCACCGTCCTCGACGGCGCCGCGCTCGAGCTCGACGACGGCGCGACACTGGTCGCAAACGACGGCGCCGCCATCGAGGTCGCTGATGGCGCCGAGCTCAACGTAGAGGACGGGGGCGAGCTCAACGTCAGGGACGGCGGGCGCATCGACGTCGAGGACGGCGCCGGGCTGCACCTCGATGCCGGCTCGGAGTGCGACATCGATACGGACGTCGACCTCGCAGCCGCCGCGACGCTGGTGCTGCACGGCACGATCAACGCACTCTCCGGCGCGGAGGTCAATCTCCAGTCCGGCGCCGCTCTGCACGCCTTCGACGGCTCGCTCGTCACGCTCGATGGCACCGTCAACATGAGTGCCAGCGGCGAGCTCAACCTCGCGAGCGGCGCCGATATCGTCGGCGCGGACGGTGCTCAGATCCAAGTCTACGACGCCGAGGACTTGCTCATCAATAACTCGAGCGTGGCCTTTCGGCTGACGATGATGCCGTTCTTCATCGAAGAGGGCACGCCCGGCACGCCGGACTGGGTTGCTGAGGTCGGCGGTACGTGGCTCATGTCGACCGCCTCTGGCGGCCGCATTCTCTTCCCGCTACCGCTCCGCGTCGGCGACGTGATCACGAGTCTGAGCATGACGATCAACGGCAGCGCCGGGCCCGGTGCCAACCACGGCACTCATCCGACGGACAAGCCCGCGATCGAGCTCATCAAAGTGAGCGCGAGCGGCGTCACCACGTCGATTCAAACCGCAGTGGATCCCGTGACTGGCGCGTCGTATGGCAGCGCCCACGCGGTGACGCTGAGCGGCGGACTATTCCCTTACACGGTCACGAGTGACGTCCATTACGTGCGCGTGCTCGCCGAGGGCCCGACGGGCGGCATCGCGAATGCCACGCGGCTCTGCTCGATCGACGGCACGCTCACCGCGAAGAGCTTCCGCGGGCAGAGCGAGGTCTACTGATGGCCACCGAGACCTGATGCCCGACTTCGGCGCGAGCTTCACGGGCGGCACGACGCTCGAGCGATGGGCGGATCCGGCGCTCGACCAGCGCCCGAGCCGCATCAACCCCGACCCGCTGCACCCGCACCGCTATCGGCGCGCCGAGGTCGGCGAAGAGATCGAGGTGACCGCGACCGTCGCCGGCGTCGCCGGGCCGCTCGACGCGGCGCTCGGCGGGCGACTCTTCTTCGGCTGGTTCGCGGAGTGCCCGTCGGGCAATGGCCCCGCCGTCACGAGCCCGCCCGGGCAGTCGAGCGTGCGGCGCTTCACGCCGACCACAGGCGGCCACTACACCTACGTGCTTCGGCGCCAGGGCGGTGGCGGCATCATCCTACACGTCGACGTGGTTGGCTTCGATGGCTGAGTTCATCGACGAGATCTCGCCCCGCTACTATGGCGAGGACCGGTTGCGGCTCACGCTCACCGAGCAAAACCAGGTGCTGCGCGCCTTCGCGCCCGTGCTCGTGACCGTCGACTACTCGGCGGCGCTGCCCGAGGGCATCGTGCTCCCGCTCGAATTCACCGTGACGGCGCCCTCCGAGGTCAACTCCACGCGGATGGTCTTCCGCCGCTTCGCGCCAAACCAGCTCGCCTTCACGCCGCGCGAGGGCGGCGTGTATCTCATCCGCTTGGCGGAGATGTGGCACAACATGTGGTGGGGGCGACTCGTGCTCGAAATCACCGGCGATCGCCTGCGCGGCGCGTGATACCCTGCTCGCAAGGCGCGACCGATTTCTCCACGTGAGGAAGCCGGGATGCCGATTGCTGCCCTGTTCGATATCAACCTCGATGGCGAGGACCGCGGGTATGAAGCCTCCAATAGCGAGGTGCTCTCGATCAAGCTGCGGGACCCGAGCCTGGCGAGCACGGTGCTCTTCCAGGTCTTCGACCCTGCCGGCGTCAACCCCGAGCTCGGCATCGGTGCGAACCCGCCGCGCGCGAGCAAGGATGCGCCGACGCTCACCCTGGTCGGTGCGACGAGCGGGCAGGCGGTCTCGCCGACGAGCGTGAGCGCGGCCGTCGCGGTCACGCTGCCGGGCTCCGGCACCGCCTCATGGATCATTCGCTGCCTCGTCAACGGCGGCATGCGCCAGCTGCCGAACGGCTCGACCGTCTTCGACCCGGCGCTCATCTACGAGCGCGGCGTCTACATCCCGACGGTGTACGGCACCCGTAAGCCGGTGGCCACCGAGACCGCGCAATTCGAAATTGAAGGCTGGGCTGGCGCGCTCGCCGATCACATGGAGGCGGGCACCGCGGGCATGCCCGTCGACCTGGTGGACCTCATCGATGGCGAGGTGATCGAGTGGGCCGCGAGCCAGAAGTTCAGCGGCAGCCTCGTGCTCGGGACGACGCAGCTTCAAGCGGTCAACTCGTCACCGCTGGCGGTGGTGCTGGGCGCGAATGTCACGCGGCTCTATCTCTTCGATGGGGATGCCGATATCTCGTCCATCAGCGGGGCGAGCGACGGGCGACTGGTGCACGTCCATGTCGTGAGCGGGATCAAGCGCTTCACGGGGCACCTGCGGCCCGGCAATACGAGCTTCATCGCCGGGGCGCGCGAGTCCTTTTGGCTGATCGGTGATGGCGGCGACTGGATTATTAGCGCGACACGCCCTTGGTTCACGCCGCAAGCGCCAGGCGCCAGGCAGCGGCTCATCGGCGATCGGCTTGCGGCTGAGGTCCACGTGTCGGACTGGATGACGCCTGCGATGATCGCTGACGCAAACAGCGGAACTAAGCTGTTCGACATGCAGCCCGTTATCCAGGCAGCGATCGATTGGCTCTTGTGGGAATCGATGGGCGTGTCCGGATCCGTGCGCGGTCGTCTGCGCCTGCCTGCCGGAATCCTACGGATCGATCGCACGATTCATCTCAACTATGGCACCGCTTACCGGTCGCTGATCTTCGAGGGCGAGGGCATCTTGCGCGGCGGTGAGCACGGCCAGACCGGCACCGCGATCTTCGCGACCTTCGGCGACGCGCCCGCGATCGCGGTCACGCAGTGCCTCGACACCGTGATCAAGCAGATGGCCATCGTCGGGATCGGCGCCGCCCACGTCCTCGGCCTCAGCAACACGCCCGCGATGAGTCACCTCGAGCCCGAGGCTTGGGTAGACCCTGCGCTGCCCGCCAGCGCAAACTCGCGCTATGCCCCTTACGCTGCCATCGCGATCGATCCCTATTATGGGGCCGAGCCTGTCGTGCACTATCCCGACGTGCCATTCCCCCCGGGGTTCGGCGGTGGCGGGGTGCCGCAGTACGGCAAGGGGCCGAGCACTAACATCACGGTAGAGGACGTGCGCATCGACGGCTTCGTCGTCGGCGTCGTCCTGCAGCCGAACGCGGACGGGAGCGGCGACTTCGTTCACCTCAATCGCGTCGCCGTCTGGTTCGCCGTCTACGGCTTCTCGTGGGGCAATAGTCAGGCGCGCGTTTGCTCGATGTCCGATTGCACGTTCGCGTTCTTGCACACGGGCTTCACGTCGTCCACGCATGGCAACCGCGCCGGCCATCCCGGGATCACGGTCACGAGCTGCCATTGGATGACCGGGATCCAGATCTTCGAGTGCATGAACTTCGGCTATGGCAACGGGCCATGCCTCATCGGCTGCTTCGCCGAGGCCATGTATCGGCTGGGCAAGTGCAACGGACAGTCGCAAGACTCCTGCGGCATGACCTTCCGCAGCTGCGAATTCGGCTTCAGCTACTGGGAACAGTATGGCTGCCCGACGTGGATCCTCGAGATGGAAGGGCCCATCCAGGTCGTCTTCGATAGCACCAAATTCTACAACACGTCATCTGTGCGCGGCTATCTGGGCTTTCGCGCCGCGGCCAACGTCACGGGCGAGCCCGCTCGATCGCTACAATTCAACGGGTGCGAAGTCCTCGCCGTCGAGCTCACCGACACGCTACCCGAGAAATGCGCGGTTAACGGCACGGCTGGCCTGGTGGTGGCTGAGGGCTCGACGAGCATCGATCGGTTTTCGATCCATCTCGGCTACGTGAGCAACCTGGACACCAACGCGCTCCTCGGATACGGGGTTCTCTACACCGAGCAGATGGTTGCTGCGCGCAAGCATTGCGCGCCCGTCTACGCGAAGAAGTTGAAGGCGCTCGGCTCGGGGTTCGACCCGGGCATCGACGTCGCGTGGGGCGTCTACCCGCTGAGCATCACGACCGTGGTGTCGACCGTGCTGCGGATCATCACCATCACGATCGCCGGCGTCACCACCTCGTCTCTCGCGCACACGGGCGGCGACGTGGGCGACGTGCTGATGGGCTACGTCACGGGCGCCGCCTACGTGGTGAAGAGCCGCACGGGCACGACGCTCGTGCTCGAGGCCATGAACGGCTTCGACAAGGACGGCGCGCTGCTCACGCCGGTCGTGCCAGGTGTCAATCTGCTCTACCCGATCAACTGTCGACGCTACGCCATCGAGGCCGTGCTCTACGGTGACATCACGAGCGGCTCGGCGGTGGTCAGCAACCTCACGCTCGGCAACGGCAACGCGCCGGTGCTCGAGGACATCGTCGTCGCAGACGACCACCTCTACGTCGACCAGAACGTCGACCAGTGCCTCGATCCCACCGACGGCAGCGCGCGGCTCGTGAGCTTCAACACCGGCGCCCGCACGATGACCTTCGCCGGTAACTTCAAATACACCGCCACGCGCAGACGGTTCGGCATCTTCGTGCGACCTGCGATGCCGAACGCTTGAGGCCTTGGTTGTCCGAGCACTCGATGGTATCGTGAGCTCTGCCGGGTGTTTCGAGCATCTCGCTTTGGTCGCGCCTGATTGAAAAGGGGTGTGCGACCGGCGCCGACAGAAGTCGACGCCGACACCGCAGAGACTCCCGGCAGTCTTTTATTCGGATGGGGATCATGACGGACGTCGAGCAACCACGCCCGAGCGAATGGCGAAAGCTGATGAAGCTCGGCGACGTCGGCCAGGACGTGAGCGCCTGGCGCTTCGTGCTGCAGCTCGACGATCACGACCTCACCGGCGACCACGCCTCGTTCACGACGACCGTACACAACGCGACCGTCGCCTGGCAGAAGGCGCGCGGTCTCCGCCCCGATGGCATCGTCGGCGAGTCGACTCGCGCCGCGATCAACCTCGAAGTCATTCCGAGACCGGCCGTGCTCTTCGACCCGGATGCCGTGCCGTACGTCGATGCCGTCAACTGGACGCGCTCGATCGGGCCGCAGCCGAAGACGCTCATCGTCTTGCACTCGATGGAGGCGGCGGAGGCCGCGAGCACCGCGGAGAACGTCGCCGCCTGGTTCGCAGGGCAGCGCGGGCCGGCGCCGAAGACCTCGGCCCACTATTGCATCGATGCTGACTCGGTGATCTGCTGCGTCCCGCCCGACCGTATCGCGTGGCACGCGCCCGGCTGCAACACGGCGGGTATCGGGCTCGAGCACGCGGGCTATGCCCGGCAGTCGCGGGCGCAGTGGCTCGACGACTACTCGATCCGAATGCTGATGCTGAGCGCCGAGCTCACCGCCTGGCTCTGCCAGCGCTTCAAGATCCCGATCCAGTTCGTCGGCGCCGAGCACATCAAGCGCGGCGCGCGCGGGATCACGACGCACGCCGAGGTCACGCGAGCCTACCCGGAGAAGGGCAACCACACGGATCCGGGCGCGTTCTTCCCGATCTCCGAGTATCTCCGCTTCACCGTCGAGGCGCATGAGCACGCGACGCGACACGAGGCCGACGTCGGGCTACGCTAACGGGTGACCGATCCGCCTTCCCATCCGAGCCCGCTCATCACGACGCGCACCTCGAAGATTGACCAACTCAAGACGGTAGCGGCGAGCCCTGCGACGACTGTCGTCGCCATCATCACGGCGATTGGCGGGCTCCTCGGTGTATTCCAGACCTACCAGGAGAGCCGCGACACGGCGCGCGTTTCGTATACGACGCTCGCGCAGGCCGTCGAGAAGAACGCCGCGGAGATCGCCGCGTGCCGGCAGGACCAGCGCAACTCTCAGGCCTGGATGGAAGACATGGCGGTCCGCCTCGAGCGCAAGCAGGAGACCACCGACAAGGCCGTCACGCGGAAGGTCACTCGAGCGGCCGCGCCGCCGCCGCCCGCGCCCGTGCTCGAGCCGCCACCGAAGCCGCCCGTCGCGGTGGTGCTCCCGGAGCGCGCGCCGCTGCCAACGTTCGAAGCGCTCGAATAAAGAAAGGGCCCGGCGCTTGTAGGCACCGGACCCTTTCCGCTCTCTGAGGGATCGAACGAGTAGAGCCTAGCGCTCCCAGCCGTCGGCTTCAACGACGAGGATGCCGACGCCGCTCGCGCCCATCAGGGTCTCGTTCCGCACGAGCAGGCCCTCACCGGGCTCGATGACTCGCGGCAGCTCGTCGCCGGGCGTCCAGACCTTGTCGAACGCGGGCAGCGTGCCGTGCGCGCCGACCGAGAGGAAAGGCTGCGCCGCGATCGTGTGGGTGCCCGAGGTGAGCGCGCCCGTGTCGGCGATGCGCGCCGTCGCGATCGAGGCCGAGGCCTGGCTCGTGACCTTCTTCGCCGGCGTGATCGCGGTCGCTCCGGTGTGCGCCACCGTGTAGGCGGTGAGCTTGAAGACCGCCAGGCGCACGGCTTGAGCCGCGCCGAAGGCGACCAGCGGAATGTACGCGAGCCGGAGCGAGGAGAGATGGATCGTCTTCTCCGAGTCCGCCGGGTTGCGGAGCGCGTAGACATGGCCCGCCGATGCCGTGCCCGCCGCGATGACCGTTGCGAGCCCGCTCGCTCCGCCGTAGCCGAAGAACGGAGCCCTGAGGTTGCGACCCTTGTCGATGAAGTAACTGCGTGGTGTTGTCATAAAGACCTCGACGCCCTTTCGATTTAGAGGTTCCCGCACTCCTGATCGGGCGACGGCGCCTCGAGCATTAGTCGAGCGGGCAGAAGAGCGCGGGCAGCGACGGGAAGAGCGGCAGCGCGGGCAGCGATGGGATCGGTAGCGCGAAGCCCAGGAAGGGCACGGAGGGCAGGCCCGGCAGGTCGACGCCGAACGACGGTAGCGAGGGCGGGATCGGCAGCGACGGCAGCGACGGGATCGGTAGCGCGAAGCCGAGCGCAGGCGGCGAGGGTAGACCCGGTAGGTCGAGCCCGAGCTCGGGCAGTGAGGGCGGGATCGGCAGCGCGGGCAGCGCCGGGATCGGCAAGCCGAAGCCGAGCGTCGGAACCGCCGGCAGGTGGCAGCTCAATCGATCGCCTCCTCGATCGGTGCGCGGATGCGGGTGATGACCAGCACGTCACCGTTCACCTGGAAATGGAACGTGTCGCCTGGCTCCACGTCTTGCTGCCTCAGCAGCTGGTTCACTGCCGTCGCGAGCGGGATCTCGAAGTCTGCCTGCGGGAATTTGCGTTGCCGTTTCTTCTGTGCACTTGCCATAGATCATGTCC
>WUUC01166484.1_pt1 | contig 19091 bp, 14 predicted proteins | sample 6278441 | NCBI WGS metagenome assembly WUUC01 (sample SAMN13675441, study PRJNA597444) | soil metagenome | isolation source: soil | place: USA: Washington | collected 2017-10 | reverse complement strand
TCGACATCGCCGACGACGACTCCGGCAAGATCTTCATCTACTCGAACAACGGCGAAGCCATGGCCCGCGCCATCAAGGAAATCGACTCCCTCTGCGGCGGCGGTTCCGGTGGCGGCGGTGGCGGCACCCCGATCGAAGTCGGCAAGATCTACCGCGGCGTCGTTAAAGGCACCAAGGAGTTCGGCGCCTTCGTGGAATGCACTCCGGGTAAAGAAGGCCTTGTCCACATCAGCGAGCTCGCGGACTTCCGCGTTCGCCGCACCGAAGACGTCTGCAAAGTCGGCGACGAAATGTGGGTCAAGTGCATCGGCATCGACGAGAAGACCGGCAAGACCCGCCTCTCGCGCAAGGCCGCGATGAAGGAAATGGACGCGCAGAAGCAGCAGAACGAACAGACTGTCGCCGAAACCGCTCCCACCGCTTAAGCGAATCGCATTGCGAAATTACTTCTCAGCCGGAGTCGCCAGCGCGGCTCCGGCTTTTTCATAGCTATAATTATCACATGCCCACTCCTCACCGTGGCATCGAAACCCGAGGCGTACTAAGGAAAACTGCCCGAAGCCTGTAATTGGGTTTTAGCGACGAGTCACAAAATTTGACGCGGGGTGGTACGGCAGCCTCGATCGGTCGAGTCCGCTTAAACAGATCGGACTCTCCAAATTTCGCGCCTCTTGACGCGGGCTGTGGATATCTCATGTCTACTTTCGCGGATAAACAATGTGAGCACGCTCATCAGGCATCACCGGGAGAATCGGACCTTCACCGTGCAGGATTTCAGCGGACTTACCTTGCGGCCACTCTTCGGCTTTTCGCTAAACTGAATCGTCCTGCTTTCTCTCCAACTCAATTGCTGAATTAACCCAGCTCCTGCGGATACCAAGCCTACCGATGAAACACTTTTTATGTTTTGAGCATTTGTGGCAGTCTTCGATCCGGGCACGCAATTCTCGCTGGAATGACTTATGTTTCTGGGCGGGATTGATCGCATTCGCCGCTTCTCAGGTCGCAGCACAAGACAGTTTAAATAGTTACAAGAAACTAAGTCTTCAGGAGTTGATGGACGTGGAGGTCACCTCGGTTTCCCGTCGCTCGGAAAAGCTCACGGAAGCCGCCTCGGCCATTCAGGTCATCACACATGAAGATATCCGCCGTGCAGGCGCGACCAGCGTCCCAGAAGCACTCCGACTGGCCCCGAACCTGCAAGTTGCGCAAGTAAACTCTAGCCAATGGGCGATCAGCTCACGCGGTTTTAATAACGTCCTAGCGAACAAGCTGCTCGTTTTGATCGACGGCCGCACGGTGTACACTCCGCTCTATGCCGGAGTGTTCTGGGACGCGCAGGACACGTTGCTGGAAGACTTGGATCGCATTGAAGTGATCAGCGGCCCAGGAGGAGCGCTATGGGGTGCGAATGCGGTGAACGGCGTTATCAACCTGATCACGAAAAACGCTGCAGACACGCAAGGTGCCTTCGCTGAGGCCGGCATAGGGAGCGAATTGAGGAAATATGCCGCGTTGCGTTACGGTGGGCGCGTAACGCAACGGCTTCACTACCGCGTTTACGCCAAAACCGACGAACGAGATAGCACCCTGCGTCTAAACGGCGTCGATGCGGGTGATGAGTGGCATCATCACCAGAGCGGCTTCCGCGCTGATTGGGAACCGCAGGAGGCTGATTTAGTCACGCTACAAGCAGACTTCTCTAAAGCGCGCCCCAACCCCGACGGAGCCGTTCCAGTGAAGGCCAATGCCCGAAACGTATTGGCCCGCTGGTCTCACGCGAGCAGCGCCGAGTCTGATTTCAAACTCCAAGTCTACTACGACTACACATGGCGCGATTTCGGCAATCGATTCACCGAAGCGCTCGATACCTGGGATTTCGACGGACAGCATCGCTTCCCACTTGGTCCGCGACATGAAATCATCTGGGGGCTCGGTTTGCGTGCTATGAACCACAGAGTCGCCAACCTTCCGCTTTTTGGCTTCGATCCGGAAACCCGGAAACTAACGCTCTACAGCGGTTTCGTGCAGGACGAAATTACACTGATTCAAGATCGTCTGCGTTTCACGCTCGGGTCCAAGTTTGAACATAATGATTTCACCGGCTTTGAGGCGCAGCCCAGCGTGCGACTCGCGTGGACCCCGGTCAGCAATCATACCTTTTGGACTGCCTTCTCGCGCGGCGTAAGAACTCCCGCCCGCATCGACCAAGACTTTTTTGTGAAACTAACCCCCACATTGGGCCTGCTCTCGGGCAGTAAAGATTTCGAGTCGGAAGAACTTCTCGCCAGCGAGTTTGGCTGGCGCGTGCAGCCGCACGAAACGCTCTCCACGTCTCTCTCGCTCTTCTACAACGAGTACGACCATCTACGAACCGCCGAGCCGGGGCCGCCGCCGTTTGGCCTGCCGATCACTATTGGTAACGGCGTTGAGGGCCACACCTATGGCGCCGAATTCGCGCTCACCTGGCAATGCACGGAATGGTGGCGACTCCGCGGCGGATACACCCGTTTGAAGAAAACCTTGAAGGTGAAACCCACCAGCCGAGATCGTAACATGGGGACAGTCGAAAGCGACGACCCCGAACATCAAGTTATCCTGCAATCCTCCCTGAATCTTCCGTGTCATGTGTTGTTCGATACGACGTTTCGTTACATGGACGATCTACCGATGCCTTATGTGCGCTCCTACGTCGTGGTGGATCTAAATATGAGCTGGAGCCCGTTCGAGTCTCTTCAGCTTTCGATAACCGGTCAGAATCTCCTGGACCGCCAGCATCCGGAATTCGCGCCGAGTTCCCCGACGCCGAGGGAAATTGAGCGCAGTTTTTTCGCTAAAGTCACCTACCGGTGGTAGCCACGATTTCCCTCCTATGAATCGTTGTCGCCCATCCCGTTTTTTTAGCCAGGCGCACCGTGGCTGGCGCGGGTTTTGGATGATGGCAGCTTTTGCGATGTCGCTGACCGCGGGGCGCGCGCAGTCCGCACAGCCGAAAGAATATCACATCAAAGCCGTTTTCCTTTTTAACTTTGTCCAGTTTGTTGAATGGCCGGACGATGCCTTCGCCGACGCCAATACGCCTATCGCCATCGGAATCCTAGGCGACGATCCGTTCGGCCCTAGCTTGGACGAAGTCATCCAAGGAGAAAACGTCAAAGGCCGGCCGCTCACGGTCCTGCGCGCGCGCCGACTGGCGGATCTATCCGACTGCCACCTGATCTTCGTCAGTAGATCCGAAAGCCGTCGCCTAGATGACGTGCTTTCGCAACTGGCCAATCGTCCAATTTTAACGGTCAGTGAATTGGAAGGTTTTGCCCGACGCGGCGGAATCATCGCATTTTTCTCCGATGGTAAAAAGGTGCGTTTCGAAATAAACCCCGCCAGCGCCAGACGCGTGGAGCTTAAAATCAGTTCGGAATTGCTCGGACTGGGAAGGATCGCCGGTCCCAATCAGACGGGAGGACTCAACTGATGAGCTGGCTGCGAGATCTTCCTATCCGACGCAAACTGACACTCGTGATCCTGCTCACGTGCACAGCGGTCTTGCTGATCGCGTGCACCGCTCTCGCCGCGTACGAGCTTTTCGACTACCGGAGAAACATGGCGCGGGACACCACCGTGCTGGCTGACATTTTGGCCAAGAACACCCGGGCCGCAGTCGCATTCCAGGATGAAACCGCCGCTCAGGAGACCCTTCAGGCACTGCAGTCGGAGCCTCATGTGGTCGCCGCCATTCTCTACGCGCGCGACGGTGCCCGGTTTGCCGAGTATATTCGCGCAGGCACCACGCCCGGCCATGCGCCCGCGATCGCCGAAGACGGTCATCGGTTTGAACACGGCCACCTCACGCTCTTCCATCCGGTCATGCTTAACGAAAAGCGTATCGGTACACTTTACATGCGGATGGATTTGCAGGGCATTTATGCACGCCTCGGCTTGTTCGCCGGTATTTCAGCACTCGTCCTGTCGGGATCGCTGTTGATGGCGCTCGTTTTATCCGCATGGCTTCAGCGACCCATTTCAGGCCCGATTCTCTCTCTCGCCGAAACCGCCCAAGCGATCTCCGTGCGCAAAGACTACTCCGTCCGCGCTGCGAGCGCCGGAAAAAACGAGATCGGCATCCTGACGAACGCGTTCAACGACATGGTCTCCGGCATCGAGCAACGAGAGACTGCCCTACGCGCCTCTAATGAAACGTTGCGGGTCGAAATCGGTGAACGAAAACAGGCTGAAGAGCGTGTGCAGGCACAGCTCGCGCGACTCGCTCAACTTCACCAGATCACGCGTGCCACGGGGGAACGCCAGGATCTCAAAAGTATTTTTCAAGTAGTCGTCCGCAGCCTCGAGGATCACCTGCCAGTCGATTTCGCCTGTATCTGCCTTTATGATGCGACCACGCAGAAGCTCAGCGTCTCCAGTGTCGGCGCCCGCAGCGAAACCCTTCTCGCGGAAATCGCCTTAGACGAGATCGCCTCGATTCCAGTCGAACAAAACGGTCTCAGCCAGTGCGTGCACGGGCACCTCATCTATGAGCCCGATCTCACACGCTCGATCTTTCCCCTCCCTCAGCGAATAGGCCGCGCTGGGCTGAACTCCTTCGTCGCCGCGCCTCTGCTGATCGAAAGCCAAGTCTTTGGCGCCCTCATCGCAGCACGACGTCCCGTGCACGGCTTCAGCAGCGGCGAGTGCGAATTTCTCCGCCAGCTCGGCGAACACGTCGCCCTCGCAGCCCATCAAGCGCAGCTTTACGGTGCCTTACAACAAGCGTACGACGACCTCCGGCAAAGCCAGCAGATCGTCATGCAACAGGAACGCCTGCGCGCACTCGGCCAGATGGCCAGCGGCATCGCTCACGACATCAATAACGCGATCTCCCCCGTCACGCTTTACACCGAATCGCTCCTCGAAACGGAGCCAAACCTCAGCGCTCGCGCGCGCGATTATCTGACCACGATTCAGCGATCGATGGACGACGTCACTCAAACCGTAAGCCGCATGCGGGAATTCTACCGCCAACGGGAGCCCCAGCTCGCGCTCCTTCCGGTCAATTTAAACAATCTGGTGAACCAAGTCCTCGATCTCACGCGCGTGCGCTGGAGCGATATGGCTCAGGAAAACGGCGTCGTCATCGAGCAACGCACGGAACTCACGAATAATCTCCCCGCGATCCTCGGGGTCGAAAGCGAGATACGAGAGGCGCTGACCAATCTCATCTTCAACGCGGTCGATGCGATGCCGCAGGGTGGAAAGCTAACGCTTCGCACACGCGTCGCGACAGAACCGAGAGCGTCCAAAGAAGACTCAAGCACTGTTGCGGGAGCTGTGGTTGTCGAGATTGTCGACTCCGGCATAGGCATGGATGAAGATACCCGGCGGCGGTGCTTGGAGCCCTTTTTCACAACCAAAGGCGAGCGAGGAACAGGCCTCGGCCTGGCCATGGTCTACGGCACCGTTCAGCGCCATAGTGCGGAGATCGAGATCGATAGCGCCCTCGGAAAAGGCACATGCATGCGAGTCCTCTTCCCGATCCCCGCGGCCTCGACCGCCACGGGCACGACGGTAATCCATCCGACATCGGCGCCCACCCGAATGCGGCTGCTCATCGTCGATGACGATCCTCTCATCATTAAGTCGCTGCGAGACATCCTGGAGGCAGATGGTCACGAGGTCGTCACCGCCAACGGTGGTCAGGCAGGCATGGATACGTTCCGGGCGGCGCACCAAGCCGGCAAGGCGTTCGCTATCGTCATCACCGATCTCGGCATGCCGTACATCGACGGCCGCAAGGTCGCGAGCGCGGTGAAGGCGCTGTCTCCGGCGACTTCCGTGATCATGCTCACAGGATGGGGTCAGCGCATGGCCGCCGACGGCGATATCCCCGCACATGTTGACCGCGTGCTCAGCAAGCCGCCCAAGTTACGTGAACTGCGAGCAGCGTTCTCCGCCCTTAACGCGGGCAAAAGCACCTTTCCTTCCACACCGTTCGCTACCTAGCGACCCGTTGTCTAACATCACCGATGAGTTCGCCAGCTCCCGATCACCTGCTCATCATCGATGATGAAGCGCCCCATCTCAAAGCGCTCTGCGAGACACTGTCAGCGCAGGGCTATCGGACAACCGGTTTCACATCTCCGAGGGACGCGCTGGCCACGTTGCGCAACCAGCCCTTCGACCTCGTCCTCACCGATCTCATGATGCCGGAGATGGATGGTATCGCCTTTCTCAAAGCCGCCCTGGAAATGAATCCGCGTCTTGTCGGCGTAGTGATGACCGGACATGGGACAATCGATACCGCTGTTGCGGCGATGAAACTCGGCGCACTCGATTACATATTAAAGCCCTTCAAACTCAGTGTCATCCTTCCCGTGCTTTCACGCGCGTTGATCGTGCGACGGCTCAGGCTGGAAAATGAAATACTCCAACAGCGACTGACTGAGCGTACGCACGAACTCGAGGCGGCCAACAAGGAGCTCGAGTCGTTTTCGTACTCCGTCTCGCACGATCTTCGTGCGCCGCTACGCACGATCGACGGTTTTACGAATGCGTTGATCGACGATCTCGGCGCTTCTCTCGCTCCTCCGCAACGCGGCTTCGCCGATCACATTCGCGCGGGCATTGCGCGCATGAATGCATTGATCGACGATCTCCTCCGCCTCGCAAAAACCACCCAATCCGAAGTTCACCGCATTCCGCTCGACGTCACTAAAATCTCTCGAGACATCGCCGCCAAACTCCAGGAAACCGACAAGGAGCGGAAAACCGACTGGGTTATCGCGCCCCAACTCATCGCAATAGCCGATCCCGGTCTACTTTATGTCGCTCTGGAAAACCTTCTCTCCAACGCGTGGAAGTATTCCGGGAAAGTCCCTCTGGCCCGCATCGAGATCGGCGCCGAAACGCAGTCCGAGGGCGCGACGGCATTCTACGTTCGCGACAACGGCGCGGGTTTCGACATGAAGTACGAACACAAACTTTTCGGGACCTTCCAGCGGTTGCACGCGGAACGCGATTTTCCGGGTACAGGAGTTGGCCTAGCCACCGTCCAGCGCGTGATCCACAAGCATGGCGGCCGCATCTGGGCGAAAGCCGCTCCTGGTCAGGGCGCTACGTTTTATTTCACGTTGCCACCCCCTGTGGCGTCTTGAGGCAGTCGCTTAACCGCGTCGGAAACTGCCTCTCGCTAGAGCGCGAAAACACGCCGTGCTCACCGTTCCTTTTCACGTGCGTCATCGGTATCGCGAGCCAACCTGTCCGCAATTTCCGCCATGCGTCTGTTGCTCACCAATGATGACAGTCTCGACTGCGTTTTCCTCCACGTTCTCGTCCACGCGCTCCGCGACGCCGGGCACGAACTTTTTGTCGTCGCGCCGAAAACCGAACAAAGCTGGATCGGCGCCGCCAAATCGCGGCATCGCCGCGTTCACTCTGCAACCGTCGACCGGGGATTTGGCTGTCCGACCTGGACTGTCGACGGAACTCCGAGCGATTGCGTGAACATTGGCCTCGCTCACTTGCTTCCCGCGAAACCCGATGCCGTCGTCAGTGGCATCAACGTCGGCCTCAACGCGTCGCTTAGTTTCATTCCCGCGAGTGGGACCGTTGCGGGCGCCTGGGAAGGCGTCGTCCACGGACTGCCTGCGATCGCGCTTTCGCAGCACCTCACCTTTAGTGCCTTCGACAAATTCAAACGCGACGGCGGTCGGCCCGACGATGAAGTCGCGCTTTCGCTTCGCGCCACAGCGTCGCACGCGGCAGGACTCATTCCCGAACTCATCGCCTCGACCCCTCCTCGCAGCTTCATCCTTCACAATATTAATTTCCCGTTTCCCTGCACCACCGCTACCGAAGTCCGCCGCACCGTGCCCGCACAAGTGATCGTGCCAGGCCTTTTCAGCCCACAAGCCGACGACGGCACTCACAGTTTCGTTTTTAAAATGGGCGAAGAAATTACCCCGCCCGGCAGTCCGCTCACCGACCGTGCAGCCCTTAACGCCGGTCAGATCAGTCACACGCTGCTCGACTACAAAAAGCTCTGCACGCTCTGACCGCGGCGGTGCCCACTCGACCGCATCGCCCGTACCGACACCCACACGCTTGAGCCAACCATCAGCAACGCAGCCGCCACGGGGTGCAACACGCCGCTCGCTGCGAGCGCCATGCCGATAATGTTATAGACCGACGCGAACCACAGATTCGCGCGAATCCCCCGACGTGTCGCCCGCGCCGCACGAATCGCCTGCGGTAAAAATCGCCAATCGTCCCCGGCGAACACCGCCATCGCCGACGCCCGCGCCAGCTCCGACCCACCGCGCATCGCGACCGAAGCATCCGCCGCGCTCATCGCAGTTGCGTCGTTCACACCGTCACCGAAAAACGCAACGCAACGCCCCGCCTTCACCAACTCCTCCACGCGTTCGTATTTCCCCTGCGGCGTCATCCCTCCGCGTACGACAATCCTCGGGAATCCCGGCCCCCGGCCGGTTTCCAATGCCGACGTCTCGTCCAAGTTTCCCACCAGCGCTCGCTCTGCTTCCGGATCGCCGCTTAACACCTCCGCCTCGACCCTTAGCGCCCGCAATCCGGTCAAAGCCTCCACCAGCCCCTCCCGCCAACGCTCCGCCAACTCCACCCGCGCCGCCCGACGCCCGCCCACAAACACATGCACGAGCTTCCCGAAAAAAGTGTCACGTATTACGTGACACTTTTCACCGACGCCCGCGCCGCCCCTTTCTTGCCATTTCAGTAACTCTGGCTCGCCGACGGCGATTTCCACAGAGGAAATGCCTGCCTCCGCGATCTCTGCAATCACACCCAGGCCCGGCACGATCCGGCGACCCCGCACGTCAAGGCCCCCCGGAAAACTGTCACGCAATACGTGACAGTTGCCTTTTTTATTTTCTCCCCTGGCTGCCGAATTCGCTCCGCTTCGCAATGCCGCCGCCACCGGATGCGCGATACCGTCCTCCACCGCTGCGACCGCTGCGCGTAGCCATAGCTCCCTTGCCGCGAACTCCGGCTCGATCCGCCACGCCTTCACTTCAAGCGCCTCTTCCGAGAGCGTACCCGTTTTATCGAGACACACGACATCGGTCCGCGCCAGCGCGTCTAGAAAATCCCCCGTCCGTGCCACCAGTCCCAACTTCGCCAGGCGCGCTAGTCCGCCCCACACCGCCACTGGCGTCGCCAGGCCCATCGCGCACGGACACGCCACCAGCAGCACGGCCATCGCGTTGAAAAGCGCTCGCTCCCACGGCGCGTGATACCACCACCACGCAAACGTCGCCACGCTCACGCCCACGACGAGCGGGAGAAACCATGCCATCAATCGGTCCGACTGCGCCTGCAATCGCGACGGTGCCATACGTGCCTGCTCAACCGCCGATAAAATCGTGTCCAACTTCCGCGCTCCCCCGTCTGCACGAATGTCAAAACTCCCATCCACCGAAAATGTCCCCGCCAGCACGCGCTCGCCGGGTCCACGCGGTACAGGACGCCACTCGCCAGTCATGGACGTTTCTTGCACATAACCGCGCCCGGCCACGATCTCGCCATCGACGGCAATCGCCGCGCCTGGCGCCACGCGCACGATCTCGCCTCCTTTCAAATCTTTCACACGCGTCTGCCCAAAAATGGCGTCGATCCCCCCGGTTCCTGCGTTCTTCCACACGCTTTCATTCGCGCTTCGCTCCCCATGCACGACCATGCAGACATCAAATTTTTCCCGCGTCCGATCGACCGCGCGCAACGCCGACACCCGGCTCCGCGCCCCGAGCATTTTTCCCGCAGTATGGACCACGATGAGCACCGCCAAGACTTCGTAGTAGACCGATCCTGTCTTCGTGAACGTGCCGATCAACGACCCGCCGAGCGCCCCCGACAGCGTCACGAGAAATAACAAATCGATGCTAATTCTCCGCGCGCGCAGAGCCTGCCAAGCTGATCGCATCAGATCCCCGCCAAGAAATACCAACGACGCCAGCGACGCCAGAATCAGGATACCGTGCACGACCGCGTAAGCCCACGCGTTGTCCACTTCCGATAAATTCACCGCGAGGCTAAACACCATCGCCTGCGCCGCCACCGCGAGACCGGCACCGATCTTGAGCCAGCCTCGATCGAGCAGACGCTGATCGGCCTGCAGGCCGGGCTCGACGTCGATGCTTTCGGAGGCGTTGCTCATGTTTAACGGAACCCGGGACCGTGGCGGCCGTCGCATTCACCGTCAACGTCCCGGCCGTTCTCTCTCTTAACGCTCTCCCGCCTATGAAATTGTCCCTCCTCGCCGCACCGCTCGCATCGTTCGGACTCACCGTTTCCGCACTCGCCGGCAACGCCATCACTGGCGTGATCGCCGTGCCGTTTCAGGCTCAGCGCGCGACCGCGATCGCTCTCGTGCAACCGGCCGACTACGTATGCGCGACCGTCTCGATTTCCAGCCGCGAAAAAGATCCCGCGCGTCAGACAGAGGATGTGCGCGCCGCCGTTCGCCAGCTTTCCAGCGCAGTCGCAAAATCTCCGCTTCTCCAATTGCACGAAGGCCCGCTCCGTTTCTACGCCGGCGCACGCAACGACAACAGTTTCACGGGCCACCTCCTCTCGTTTTCATCAAGTCCGGGATCGAGCTACGGCAACTTTTCGCTCTTCGCCACGAGCGTTCGCGTGCTGTACAAACTCGATGGCTCCGGCAGCGACACATTCACCGCAGCCACCGCGCTCCGAAAGCTCGTGGATGAAATCAAAGTCTCCCACCTGACCGATCTTCGTCTCAGCCAACTCACCCTTGCCGTCGAAGCGCCCGAGCGTCAGCGCGAGCGCCTGCTTTCGCTCATCCGGGAAAGCGCCGATGCGATGAAGAAAACTTTCAGCGCCGATCAGGTCACCGTCGGCGGTCTCGATGGCCCCGTGCTCGTCCGCCAAGTCGACGACGCCTCCGTGGAGTTGTTTATCGACTACACGCTGAGCGTCACGACCGGGAAGTAATTGCAGCGCGCACGATACGCGCCTTGGCTTACCGAGCTTCGTCGCGCCGCTTCCTTTGGTTTACCTCACTTCGATCGGAAACGGCACGAACGTCTCCGTCCCGCCGAGATTTACCTGCGCCCAGATGACATACCGCCCCTTCTGCGGGATCGTGATTTTAAATGTGAGCCGCGGCTTCCGCGGATCGGGCGAGTGCGTGAGATCGGCCTGGTTCGGGTGCAAATGCGCGAAACCACTGCGCGCGTCGTCGAATGCCACCAGATGCGCATACGCATCCATCACCGGTTTGAGCGACACGGAGCCGCCGTCTACCCGCGCGATCGTAAACGCCAGATCCACCGGCTTGCCGGCTTGCCATGGAACTTCGGATATCGTGAGGGAAAAGACAAAATCGCCACGCCTCGCCCGCAAGACGGGACCTTGCGTAGCAGCTGCGCGATCAGCGGCGCCAACTCCACCTTCCGCTGCGACCGAGACAACCGCCGGACCTCCTCCCGTCGCCACGTCGAGATCGGCACTCGCGTATAACCCGCGTCCAGTTGCCCTCGGTGTGAAGTCCGCGAAAATCCGGTACACGCCGACCTGTTGTGGAGTGAAAGTAAATCGCCATTCCCCGTCCCGTTCGCCCGCTTCGGGATGAAGATGTTGATAATCGTTCAGCGACGGATCGACCACGAGCAGGTGAAGCTTGCGCGTATGCATTACGAGCAAGTCCGCAGGTCCTATCGGTTTTCCACTCGCCGTCGCCAACCGCACCACGCCGCTTACCTCGCGCCCCACCTGCGGATCGTTCGCGGCATGCGGCGAAACAGTCATGCTCACCGGAGAACGCATCGCGACGACTGGGATAAATTGCGGATTCGACGGATCGCACATCTCCAGACTCCCGGGACGGCCGCCCGTCCGGAAATCGATGTGATTTAAATTCGTCCCCGTCGGCAGCACGCGAAATCCCGCGTACAGCGCAATCGCACCGATCGTGATCAGCGCGATTTGCGGCCACTGCCGCGAACCGAGCGCTCGCACCGTTTCCGATGCACGTCGGCCTAACTTGTCGAACTCCACGCTCACGATTTTTTCATCTTCCCGACGAACTCTTTCACATCCCACTCGCTGCCGTCGGCGCGATGAATGATGCGTCCGGATTCGTCCAGCAATAGAGTGGCCGCCGTGTGGTTGAGCAAATCGCCCTGCATCTCGATCAATATGCCAAACTGCTGGAGCAAACTTTTGATCGCCATCTGCGGTCCGGTGAGGAACGAGTAGTTGCTCGTGTCGATCGCGCGCTGGACCGTGTACTCTTTTAAGATGCCGGGCGTGTCATATTCCGGATCGAGCGAGAACGAGATCAACTCCAGATCACTCACGCCGACCTCGCGCGCGAGCGTCTGCGTTTGCTGAAAACGCGCCACCGCCGCCGGGCACATCTTCGCCACGGGACAGCGCGTGAAAATGAAATTGATCATCACCTGTTTCCCGCGGAACCGCTGGCTCTCGACCACGCGTCCCTCCTGGTCGAAGAGCGCAAACCGCGGCGCGCGCTCGCCAATTTCTCGATACGCTCCCCGACCTAGCGCCACCGTTTCCTGCGTGAGCGTTTTGGCCGCAGAATCCACCTTCGCACTTTCCGCCACGCCGGCCGGCCAGATTTTCTCCAGGCGAAATTCGCCGCCGCCCATCTCGACCAACTCCGCGCGTATGCGCTGACCCGCTTTCGCCAGTTTCGCGTCGCCGAGCGAAACGGTGAAATCCATCGCCATCGCTGGCATATAACCGTCGATTTTTTCGTGCTTCACACGCAGGACGTTTTTCTCCGCATCGACTGACAGAATCTCGCCCGCCAGCGGATATCGTTTTTCCGCCACCCCCGTCGGAGCGCGTTTAGAACAAGCCGCTTGCGCCAACAACAGTGACGCGCAGACGAGAGGCCAAAGACGGGCGAATTGCATGCGCCTACCGATTTCCCCGGGGAAAGATTTGTCAAAGGCTTTGCGACCGGTAGGGTCCGCGCTTCTTTTTTCCTGAAGCCGCCGTTATGTCCGTCTCGTCTCTGCATCGCCGCACCACCGCCCATCGTCCCGCACTCGCGTGGTTCGCCGCGCTTGGCAGCGTCTGGGTTTTCGTGCTCGTGACGCTCGGTGCCTTCACCACCACGATCGGCGCAGGCATGGCGTTTCAGGATTGGCCGCTCTCCAATGGCTCGGTCAACCCCGAGGGCTGGCTCAACGACGTCATGATGTTTGCCGAGCACTCGCATCGACTGACTGGCATGATCATGGGCTTTATTACCATCGGCCTCGCGATTTGGATCAGCCGCACGGACGAGCGCGGTTGGGTGCGTAGACTCGCGTGGTGGGCACTCGCGATCGTCATCATCCAAGGCGTTATCGGCGGCAAACGCGTGCTACTCGATAGCATCGCGGTCCCCGGTTTCGAAATGACCCTCGGCCAGATGCTCCGCATTCCTCACGGCATCTTGGCCCACCTATACGTGTGCATGCTTTTCGCCATCGCTGCCGCGCTCTCGCGCCGCTGGATCGAATCGAAACCACAGGTAGAACCGACCGAGCCGCGCCTTCGGCAAATCGCGCGCCTGGCGACGACGCTCGTCGTCGTCCAGCTGATCATCGCCGCGTCCATGCGCCACAACTACGCGGGCATGGCCCTCCCGGCATTCCCGCACTCGACGCTCGACGGACATTGGCTGCCCCCGCACTGGCACTATAAGGTGGGGCTTGCCTTCGCGCACCGCATCATGGCCGTGATTCTCACCTTCGCGTTGGGCTGGCTCACCGCCGCCGTCTGGCGCGACCGCGCTTCGACGGTCGGCCTGAAAAACCTGTCTCTCGCGGTCATCGTCTTGCTCGGGCTGCAAATTTCTCTCGGCGCTTCCGTGATCTGGACCGGCCGCGATCCACACTACACGACCGCGCACGTCACCATCGGCGCATGCGTGCTCGCGACGACTTTTCTCCTCACCTGGTGGCTCCATCGCGGCATTATCGAAGGCGAAGTGGAGACCAAGTTCGGCGAGCCAACGCGGTCCGCGGCGCACGCGTTTCGTTCATGAGCCAGGATCTTTCCACCACGGCCATGCCCGCTTCCGAGACCAAAACGGGGAAAGCCCGTTTCGGCGACTATCTCGAACTCACCAAGCCACGGCTCAGCATGCTGTCGGTAATCACGACGCTGGTCGGTTATTTCGCCGCCACACCTCCGTGGGAACCGGCCGTTTTCTGGTATCTGTTTTTCGGCACAGCGCTCTGCGCGGGCGGCGTCGCCGCGTTGAATCAATGGATGGAGAGCGACACCGACGCGCTCATGAAACGCACCGCAGAGCGGCCCATCCCTGCGGGAAAAGTCGCGACCGGCTCCGCCTTTATCATCGGCTGGGGCATGAGTGCCGCCGGCCTCGCGGTACTCTTTATCAAAGTCGAGAGCTTCGCCGCGCTCTTCGCACTCGCCACCATCGTGAGCTATCTCGCGTTCTACACGCCGGCGAAACGCTGGTCGCGTTGGTCCACCGAGATCGGCGCCGTCGCCGGCGCCTTTCCTCCGCTCATCGGCTGGGCAGCTTCAGGCGCGAGAGAGAATGCCCTCGGCTGGGTCCTATTCGGTATTCTCCTCTTTTGGCAAATCCCGCACTTCATGGCCATCGCGTGGATCTACCGCGCCGAGTATGCGACGGTCCGTTTTCCGATGCTCCCCGTGCGAGACACCGCCGGCGGCAAGGTCGCGGCCTGGTCCTTGGTAAACACAGTCGCGCTCGTCGCCGTGTGCGCATCACCGAGCTTTCTTGGGCTCACCAGTCATTACTACCTCGGCGTCACACTCGTCCTCGGCCTGTGGTTTCTTATGCGCGCTACGGCGTTTCTGCGGGCAACCGAACGCGAAAAGACCGCACGAAAACTTTTCTACGCGTCGATCATCTGGCTCCCGCTCCAACTCGCCGCGCTCGTGGTCGACCGGTGGATTTTTTGAGCAGTATCCGCTGCGCAGCTTCGCTCGTTTCCTCAGCCGCTTTCGGCTTCGACCACGCTTCACGCATGACGATCCACGACATCCCCGCTATCAACGCCGCGCTCAACGGCGTAGCCACCCTCTTGCTGACCGCGGGCTTCTACTTCATCCGGAGAAAAAATGTCCCCGCGCATCGCGCCTGCATGCTTTCGGCAGGCGCCGTGTCGGCGGTTTTTCTCGTGGGTTATGTGAGCCACAAGATCCTCAAAGGCATGGCCGCTAGTCCCGGCGAAGCGTTGCACACCGAGTTCGGCGGCGAAGGCGCGATCAAAACGATCTACCGCGCGATGCTGATTTCGCACATCTTGCTGGCGATCGCGATCGCTTACTTGGTGCCGCGCACATTCACCTTCGCACTCAAAGGTCAGTTCGATCGTCACCGCGCGTGGGCCCGATGGACATTTCCCATCTGGTATTACGTCTCCATCACCGGCGTGCTCGTCTATTTTTTTCTCTATCAGTGGTGGCCCGCTGCTCGCTCATGACAGAGGGAAGAACCCAAAATGCACAACTATCTGATCGCAAGCATTAGACCAGCTGTCGCCGGCCCACGTTTTAGGACTTGAAATAGCCGCCATGCTGAAAACGCTCGCCGTCACCTGTGCGCGCCACTGCCGGCGCACTTATCGCTTTAGCTGACACACATGATTGCCTCGCCCACTTTGCGCACCTTCGCCCGTCGCGGTTTGACCGTCCTTGCCGTCGCCTGTCTGCCGCTCATCACCGGCGGCTGGATTTACGGCCCTCAATCCACTTTCGACACCAAAGGCCCCGTGGCCAAGGCCCAGCTCGACGTCTTTTACGTCACGCTTTGGGTGACCGGTATCATCTTTGTTCTGGTCGCGGGCGTGCTCGCCTACGCGACGCTTAAGTTCAAAGCGCGTAACGACGCCGACGAACACGCGCCCGTCCCCGCACAAGGCCACGGCAATCCGCTCATCGAGCTGGGCCTCATCGCCGCCTCGGTGATCGCGCTCGTCTTCATCGCGATCCCTACCCTGCACAACATTTGGTACACCTACGATGTCCCTGAAGAGGAAAAAGCCACGGCCTACGAGGTGAACGCGATCGGCTACCAATGGTGGTTCAAATTCGAATATCCCAAGGAGCAACTCACCCCCGACACGCCGCTCGTGCTCGCCAACGAACTCGTCATCCCTGCGGGCCGCGCCGTCCGTGTGAATCTTCGCACCTTCGACGTCATTCACAGCTTCTGGGTCCCGAAACTCGCAGGCAAAGTCGACATGATGCCCAACCGCGCCAACCACCTTTGGCTCAAAGCCGACGAGCCCGGTTACTTCTGGGGCCAGTGCGCCGAGTACTGCGGCGAATCGCACGCCGTCATGCGCTTCCGCGTCATCGCGCTCAACGAAACCGATTTTGCCACTTGGCTCGAAAAACAAAAACAAGGCGCCAAAGCCCTCACCGCACCCGACGCCAAGCCCGTTTTTGCCAGCTACACGCCGCTTAAAAACGAACGTAACTTGAAGGGCTGGTCCGAAGAATTCGACCGCGACCCATTCGCTTCGTGGCGCAAACAGCAGCAGCCCGACACCGCGACTGAAGACCTCGCCCTCATCGATGAAGGTCGCAAACTCTTCGCCGCCAAAACCTGCAACACCTGCCACGCCGTCCGCGGCGATCAACAAGGCGGGGCGCCCTTCGCTCCCGATCTTACTCACGTCGGTTCCCGCACCACTATCGCGGGCGGTCTTCTTGAGAATTCTCCCGAAAATCTCCACCGCTGGCTCACCGATCCCAACGGCGTGAAACCCGGCAATAAAATGTACCGCGGCTTCACCGGCGGCATGAACGGCTACGTGCTCGTCAACCACGACACCAACACGATCACCGGCGAAAACATCAAGATCTCCGACAACGAAGCGCGCGCGCTCGTCGCCTATCTTCACAGTCTCAAGTAACCGCCGCACCAGTCCGCCTCGCTTCCCTCTCGCCTTTAGCCCATCGCCCTTCGCCACTTTCCCTATCATGGACGCAGCCGCCCAAAGTCATTTCACCGGCAAAGAAACCGGCCACGCCGTCGAAAAACGTCCGTGGATTTTCACCCGTCCTATAGCCAAGACCGGCATCGCCAGTTGGCTGACGACAGTCGACCACAAGCGTGTCGGATTGATGTACGGCATCTCCGCGCTGATCTTTTTCCTGATCGGCGGTATCGAGGCGTTGATCATCCGCATCCAACTCGCGGTGCCCAACAACACCTTCATCTCGCATCAGGTGTACAACGAGATGTTCACGATGCACGCGACGACGATGATCTTCCTCGCCGTCATGCCGCTTTCGGCCGCGTTCTTTAATTACATCATGCCGCTCCAGATTGGCGCGCGCGATGTCGCCTTCCCCCGACTCAATGGCTTCGCCTTCTGGGTGTTTCTCGCTGGCGCGATTGTCCTCAACGTCGGTTGGTTCGTGAAATCCGGCGCACCCGACGCCGGCTGGTTCGGCTACGCGCCGCTGACCTCGAAAGCGTTTTCCAACGAATTCCGCGCCGACATGTCCACCGACCTGTGGGTCATGGGCCTTCAAATCCTCGGTGTCTCCTCGGTCGTCGGCTCGATGAACTTCATCATCACGATCATCAACATGCGAGCGCCGGGCATGTCGATGATGCGCCTGCCGGTCTTTACATGGATGACGCTGATCACCGCGTTCCTGATCATCCTTTCTTTCCCCGCCATCACCATCGCGCTCGTCGAGCTCATGATGGACCGCTCCTTCGGGACGAACTTCTTCGAAGTCTCCAACGGCGGCCTCCCGATCCTCTGGCAACATTTGTTCTGGGTCTTCGGTCACCCCGAAGTGTACATCCTCATTCTTCCGGCAATGGGCGTCGTCTCGGAAATCCTCCCGACCTTCTCCCGCAAGCCGCTCTTTGGTTATCCGATCATCGTTTTTTCAGGAGCGACTATTGGTTTCCTCGGCTTCGGCGTATGGTCCCACCACATGTTCACCACGGGCATGGGCACCGTCGCCACCGCCGCGTTTTCCCTCGCGACCATGGCCATCGCCGTTCCGACCGGCGTCAAAATGTTCAACTGGATCGGCACGATGTGGGGCGGTCATCTCCAGATGCGCACGCCCATGATGTTCGCCCTCGGCTTCGTCTGGATGTTTCTGATGGGCGGCCTCTCCGGCATCATGCACTCCGCCGCTCCCGCTGACGCGCAACAACAAGACTCCTACTTTGTCGTCGCGCACTTCCATTACGTGCTCATCGGCGGCGCCGTCTTCGGCCTGCTCTCCGGCATACACTACTGGTTCCCGCTCATCTTCGGCCGCAAGGTCTCCGAGTTCTGGGGCAAGCTCTCCTTCTGGGTGATTTTCATCGGCTTTAACGTCACCTTCTTCCCGATGCATTTCCTCGGCCTCAACGGCATGCCACGCCGCACCGCCGTGTACGACGGCAACATGGGCTGGAACAGCGCCAACTACATCGCCACCGTCGGCGCCTTCATCCTCGCGATCGGCATCGGCATCTATTTCGCCGTGATGCTCTACACCTATTTCAAAGGCCAGAAAGCCGGCCGCGATCCGTGGGATGGGCGCACGCTCGAGTGGTCGATTCCGAACCCGCCGCCCGAATACAACTTCGCTGTCACCCCGACCGTCCACGCCCGCGATGCCTTCTGGTACGAGAAGCACCACAAGGAAGAGATCGCCAAAGAAAAAGCCGTGCACGCGAAAGAAGACGAAGTTCATGGCGGCGTTCACATGCCCAGCCAATCTTGGTTCCCGATTATGACCGCAGCCGGTTTGCTGATCGGCGGCTTGTTCTTCGTGAATCATCACTATCTCGGCGCGATCGCCGGTGGCGTGATCATGTTCCTCGGCATTTATTTCTGGGCGCTCGAAGGCCCCGGCGGTTACCACGTCCATCCCTCCGAGGATGACGAAAAGTCCGGCGGTTACGGTAAGCACTGAGGCTCACTCAGCATCCCGCTTCCACCGCTTACACTTCTTCCCGCTTACACCTCTTATCATGAGCAGCCACGCCGGCCCCATCGATCACCACCACGACCACACGACGTCGACCGGTATTCCGAACAAGAAGCTCTTCATGTGGGCCTTCC
>WUUC01083062.1_pt1 | contig 19095 bp, 18 predicted proteins | sample 6278441 | NCBI WGS metagenome assembly WUUC01 (sample SAMN13675441, study PRJNA597444) | soil metagenome | isolation source: soil | place: USA: Washington | collected 2017-10 | reverse complement strand
GGGCCCGTCGGGATTCGAACCCGAGACAGCCGGATTTCTTCGCTGGATTAAAAGTCCGGTACTCTACCTGGCTGAGCTACGGGCCCCAGTTACTATACGGAGATAGCAGTGCAATTTAATTTTATACATTCACTTAATTGGTCAGGCAACAAAACATTTTAATGCTCATCAATGAGCTGCTGATAATGCGCCCGGGTAGTATAGGAGTAATTTCAGAGTAAATCTGGTGCTGTAAAATCCGGTCTAGTATGGGGGACTGTCACTCCTTCGACCCGGGTTCGAATCCCGGCCCGGGCGCTTCAAAGGTGCTTCTATTTCCTAGCCGAGAGAGCCTCAAAAACAATATCGTGTAAATTGTGATTACTAAATGCTATGTATGACATTCTTGAATCTACACCTAGCTCCGAGTCAAGAACTTCATCTAACGGAGAATAAATTATCCCCCCGGCCTCTTTAACTATTAAAAAAGCGGCTGCAATATCTGTTGCTCTAATTTTACCGCGAAGGTCAATATATGCATCCAGGGATCCCTTTGCTAAGTAACAAAGCTCAAGAGCGTTAGCGCCAAGAAGTCTAACGTGTTCTGCGATTCCGATAATCTTTGAAAGGATGGACAGATCATCTAGAGATGTCCGTGAAATGTTCATGCCAATAATCAACTCATCGTCTTGTCTCTTCTTATATCCTACCTCAAGCTTCACATCATTGAGCCAGGCGCCTCGCCCCTTTGAAGCAGCATAAATTTCTCCTCGAGAAAGATCCATTATAGTTGCATGTGATACGGAGCTTAACCTGTACTTTGTGGCATAGGCCAGAGAGCAGCAATAGAAGGGAAGACCGGAGGTTGCATTTGTTGTTCCGTCGATAGGATCAATTATTAGATAACCTTCCCGCCCAGGAATCTTACCACACTCTTCTCCTATAAATGTGGGAGACATACCGTGTTCCTGGACGGTTCTAATTATCGCTTTTTCCGACTCTATATCTATCTTCCTTGACCAGTCGCCCCCTGCCCCGATTCCCAACCTTTGATTACCTTCCTCGGTTCCAATAAGTTTTCGAGTAATTTCATATACATTGACACAAGCTTCCCTTAGGATTTCTAATGGGACCACATGTAACAGCCGTTGGGAGATTATAAAAATGTGCCAAGAGGTAGAGACTTGGAAGCATCGTCAGTTGTCTATGTGATTTTATCACAACAGTAAACAAATCTGATTCATTATACCGGTCTGGAAAGGCAGCTCCCTCCTTTTTTCGTTAAGGTTATTCTAAGTCCTTTCTATCTCTGTCTGTAGCACTCTCACTGAGAGTCCAGGGAAACCATTTTCCGATAATCTTGGACCAATCAAACCTCAGGTAGAAATAGATTATTAACCCTAGGATCGCAGCGCTCACGACGGCTCCGGTTACGAGATACAGTGGATTTACCTCTTCCGACGAGAGCATATCTACGAATGGTCTCCCGACAAAGATAGTCCCTGCCACAATCATCTCATTTAGTATCAGTTTCCCAGCAAATACTGCAGTAGCGAACTTCCAGGGATTGTACTTTGCCAGGCCCAGCGGGATATAAACCAAATCATCGGGTATTGGCGTTACAGAGGCTGTGAAGGCTCCAACCCACCCATATTTGCCCAAGAGTCTCTGCAAAGGCATAATCCTTTTTTTTGTCTTACTGCTAAGAATATTTCTGCCGTAGTAGCTTCCATAAAAGATTATCATTTTTGCGGCAACGGCGCCCACCGCACTGATGAGGGCAATGACATGTGGATCAAGGTTTCTGTTCAGAGTGGCGGTAACAAGTACGGGGAAATAAGGAACGGGAATAAATACAATTATACTGCCAATAAAACTGATCAAGAGCACTCCAAGATAACCTAACCCCTCGTAAAGTGCAAAGATCTCGCCGAAACTAACCAAACATGTTTAATCACAGTGGACCTATATATCTAGTGTTATACCATTGATATTTTGGGGCAACCTTAAGCACCCATTCTGAATGTACGGAAATAAGATCTTTGGCGGGATAATACTCATCTTCTCAAAATCATCTCGAATATCAATAAGCCTGAGCGAAGGCAGCAACTCGAAACGCTTTTTTCTTGCAACATACACAGTTTGGATATTTTAAAAGATCCTGCTTGTCAAAGGGGATAACTCGAAGATCCGCACCGCAAGCTTCTTTTATTCGAAGTTCACATTTCTGATCCTGGCACCATCCACAAAAAATGAACCCGCCTTTTTTGTCTATGATTGATTTTAACTCATCAAGGTTAGCAGCGCTTGAGATACTTTTATTGAGAACGGCCTTAGCCTGATCGAATAATCTTTCCTGAATTTTTTCTAGTAATTCAGTGACTTGTGAACGTAAATCGTCACTTCTTACATGAGTTTTATCCATATTGTCTCTTCTTACTAACTCGACGCTCCCTCTTTCAATTTCTCTTTTGCCGATATTGATTCTTAGCGGAACCCCCTTCAACTCCCACTCATTGAATTTCCAGCCCGAAGTGTATTCGTTTCGATCATCAGTAATAACTCTAAAACCCGTATTTTCCAAGGTGGTTTTAATTTCACAAGCAGCTTTTTTTATGCGAGGAGCATCCTTATCCTTGAAAATAGGAACAATCACAATTTGAATCGGAGCAACTCTAGGCGGAATAATTAAGCCCCTATCATCACCGTGGACCATAATCAAGGCCCCAATCAGACGCCATGAAAGACCCCAAGACGTCTGCCACGCGAAATGCTCTTGGTCATCCTTGCCAAGATACTTAATATTAAAGCTCTTCGAAAAATTTTGACCAAGATTGTGTGATGTGGCCATCTGCAGAGCCTTCCCATCGCTCATCATACTCTCAAGAGTAAGTGTCTCGTTGGCACCGACAAATTTTTCTTTTTCGCTCTTGTATCCTCCTATGCACGGAATAGCCAGATGCTGCTCTATAATTTCACGATAAATTTCTAGAATATCTTGCGATTCGTTTCTTGCTTCCTCTTCGTTAGTGTGAACAGTGTGTCCTTCTTGCCATAGGAATTCTGAATTCCTTATCAGCGGCTTCGTACCTTTAATATCCGCACGCAAAGCACTGTTCCAAAAATTCATTTTTAGAGGTAAGTCTCTATAACTCCTGATCCAGTTTGAGAAAGTCGAGTAAGCGATGGCCTCAGAAGTCGGTCTCACTGCGAGCTTCTCCGATAAGCGTTCGTCCCCTGCCTCTGTAACCCAATAGACCTCAGGAGTAAACCCTGAGAAGTGTTTTTTTTCTCGTGCCAAAATACTTTCGGGAATTAACAAAGGAAGAAATCCGTTCTCGTGGCCAGTTTGGATTAGTCGTTCATCTAAAGTTTTACTTATAATTCCCCAGATCCTGTATCCATATGGGCGCAGAACAATGAAGCCCTTGACGGGCGCATAATCTACTAACTCGCTCTTTAATATAGCCTGAATATACCATTCTGAAAAGTTCTCAAACTTATTAACAGATATCCCAATAGGTTTAGTATTGTCCAATACTGTCACACAATTTGTGGGCTACTTTAAATTAGAATATATCATCACAAAGGGTCTCCTCTACAGTAAACTTGGCCAGTAACTCTGCTGTTAAAATTTTTGCAAACGTAACACTGGATAAATCCAACCTCTTGAACGAGAACTGGACAATCTACTGCCTCCAACTTCATTCTCTTAAGCATCTTGGGACTTACTCCCTTTAGTTTAAGCTTGCCCTTGTCATCCATCATGCCTATGCTACGCAACTCATCTTTCGCTTGGTCAGTAAGCTTGATTGATTTTTCTACTTGCTTGACAGGCACAGTGTATTTTGTTTGTACACTTTCGCTCATTGGTAAGCACAATGCATTAGCAGTATATCACCCTTCCTGAATTGTTCAAATGATTCGACCATAACCTTTCCATATTATGGAAGCGACTAACATATTCGAGTCAAAAGAGCAGTTAATTGGATGCCTAAATACTTCCTTTACTTCCTATAATGGATTGTACTTTCATAAGATCTTACCGTTCTTATTTTAAACAAGCTTAATATAGAATACGCGATGTCAGGAAATCGAAGCTCTTAGGAATGTTGATAATATTTGATGTTGAGGGCGTACTTCTTAATGCAGAATACCTACCCGTTTTGTCTCAGATTATGGGTCCAGAAAAAGAGAAGGAAATTTGGCGTATTACTAAACAAGGTATACGAGGAGAGATAAATTGGGAGGAAGGTCTGAAGAAAAGAATTTCTGCACTGAAGGGTATTAGTTTCGAAGACGCGAAGAGAATTGCGGAGAGTCTGGAAATTATGCCAGGTGCAAAAGAATTGTGTTTCTCCCTGAAGAAGGCTGGTTGGAGAATGATAGCGGTTTCAGGAGGATTCTCAATAATCACTGATAGACTGAAGGGTGAGTTGGGGTTAGACAAGATATTCTGTAATGAGTTGATATTTGAGGATGGGGACCTGGTTGGTTTGAAGCTTAACGTAACATCAGACAAGGCTGCTGCAGTTTTACCAGCAATAAGAAACTGGGGAATTGATAAGTCTGAAACAGTAGCGATAGTGGATGGAGCGAATGATTTGAGCCTATTCGATATCGCAGGGTATGCGGTCGGCTTTTGTCCAGTAGAAAGAGTCAAGGAAAGATCTGATGAGGTTTTGGAAATACGAGACCTGTCATTGATGCTGAACTTGTTGGAGAGGAAGTTCGGTAATGCGGTCCTGGCTAGCACCCAGTAGGATATACATGCTGTAAGTAATTATTCTAGATATACTATAATTACTCGATGCAACTAAAGCAGGAAATACGGGTCCTTCCTGTTAGAGTTTTGAGAGATGTCAGGCCAGGAGACAAGTTGTACAGTCTAATCCTGAGATCTTTGGTACACAATAAGATAATTCTTGAAGATGGAGATATAGTTGTCATAGCACAAAAAATAGTTTCTAAAGCGGAAGGTCAAATAGTACGCTTGAGTTCTCTGATTCCATCTTCATTTGCTATTCAATTGGCGAAGCAATACAAGAAAGATCCTCGAACTACTGAATTAGTTTTACGGCAATCTAAGAACATCGTCAAGATCTCCAACGGAGTTATTATTAGTGAAACTAAGCATGGTTTCATATGCGCCAATGCGGGGGTCGATCAAAGTAACATTATGAATAGCGAGGAAACTGCACTATTGCTTCCTGATGATCCTGACGCCTCTGCGAAGAAGATTATGCTCATGTTAAAAGAAAAGACAAATAGAGAGATTGCAGTTATTATAACTGATAGTTTCGGAAGACCGTTTCGGAACGGGCAGACAAATGTAGCAATAGGTATAGCGGGAATTAATCCTATTATGAGCTATATCGGAAAAAAAGACATGTATGGGAAAAAACTTAAAGTAACTGAGATCGCGGTGGTTGACGAGCTTGCCTCAACTGCGGAGTTAGTAATGGGCAAGTCCAAGGGGATACCTATTGCTGTTATCAGAGGGTTTGATTTTATAAGATCTGAGAATGCATTGATAAATGGGTTGATTCGCGAAAGAGAAAAAGATCTCTTTAGATAATATTAGTGTATTTATTCATAAAATACCGCCATTAGTAGTCTCATAAACGTTTATTATCACGCAAATACAATTTAGGATATAAACGGTATGGATGCTAGTAACACCAAAAATCACCAGGCAAAAACTATAGATGTAAGAGGATTGTTCTGTCCTGAGCCTGTTTTCCGTACTAAGATCGAAATCGAAAAACTTGCTAGCGGCGACATACTCAGGGTATTAGCAGATGATCCTGAATCTGAAGAGGATATTTCACGCTGGATAAGCAGAACAGGTCATCAGCTTTTGGCTATCAATAAAACAAAAGCGGATCTTGAGTTCACAATAAAGAAGGCAAAATAGAATGGAGAGTATAGCCAGACAGAATATTATCGAGAGTGTTGGGAATACCCCACTTATCGAGTTAACTTCATTTTCAACTAAGAATATTAAATTTTATGCGAAGTTGGAGTGGTATAATCCATTTGGTTCGGTCAAGGACCGTGCCGCATATTGGATGATTAAGGATGCTGAGAAAAAAGGTATATTGAAAAAGGACAAGAGCGTCATAATTGAACCTACATCTGGTAATACTGGCATAGCCCTTGCAGGCATAGCTATTAGCTTGGGATACCGGGTAGAAATTGTCATCCCCGAGAGAGTAAGTAATGAAACAAAGAAAATTCTTAGAGAGCTAGGTGCTACACTTCACGAGACATCGGATGATTTGTGTCCCAGAGTGGGAGCTGGGACGGATCAGAGTATTGCTTTGGCCAAGGCCATTTCAAAACCTAGACCCGATGTATACTATATGCCAAATCAATACGAGAATGATGCCAACTATCTAGCTCACTACGAAAGCACCGGTCCAGAGATTTGGGCACAGACGAGTGGCAAAGTATCTCACTTTTTTACGGGTTGTGGTACAGGGGGTACCATCACCGGTGTCGCCACCTACTTGAAGGAAAAGAAGAAAGATGTCAGAATTATTGCAATCCAGGCCCAGCAGAATCATTTGTTGCAAGGTTTACGGAATTTTCAGGAATCTGCTATGCCTGATTTGTTCAAGAGACGGCAAGGAGTTGTAGACCATTGGATTACGGCGACAAACAAAGATTCATTCAATATGGCACGAGAACTTGCGATACGTGAGAATCTATTAGTCGGACCGTCATCAGGATCTGTTATGGCTTCCATGTTAGAATTGGCTGATGGACTTGAGGATGGTGTTTTTGTCGGTCTGTTCGCTGATGATGGCAGAAAATTCAAGAGTCTATACCTCGAACACGGAATTTTTACAACCAGTGAGTATGAAAATCTTATTATTAGTGCAAGGAATCTTCCACACTTGGCTTATCAAAAGAGCAGGTAACTCTAGATGACTTCAGCGCTTATGTTTGCTTTCCGTTAGCCACTTCTCTACATCCAAAGCGGCCATACAGCCGAACCCTCCTGCTGTTATCGCTTGCCTATACCTGAAATCGTGAACATCTCCTGCAGCGAATACTCCATCTACACTGGTATTTGTGTGATTCTTCAATACTATGTAGCCTTTGTCGTCCATTTCTATTTGCCCTTTGAAAATTGCAGTATTCGGTTCATGACCTATCGCAACGAATAAACCTCCAGCTGAAAGCTTTTGTTTGCCGCTGTCGTCCACGTTCTTAACGACAATTGCTCTGACTTTTTTATCTCCTTCAATATCAGAAACGACACTGTTCCACAAGAATTCTATCTTCGGATTCTCAAAAGCCTTCTCTTGGAGGATCTTGCTTGCTCTTAGCGAATCCCTGCGATGAACAATTCTGACGGAACGGCCAAATTTCGTTAAGAAGGCCGCCTCTTCCAAGGCCGTGTCCCCGCCTCCAACAACAACAATATCTTCCCCCCTGAAAAAAGGGCCATCACAAGTTGCACAATATGATATGCCTCTTCCAGCAAAACTTTCCTCGGCTCTTATTCCTAACTTTCTGGGGGTGGCACCAGTACAGATAATTACTGAATGTGCTTCATAGGTTTCCGAATGAGAAGCAATTTCAAATGGTCTTCGGCTAAAGTCAACGTGAATGACCTCGTCATCTGCAATTAATGAGCCAAACCTTTCTGCCTGCTGTCGCATATTCATCATAAGTTCTGGTCCAAAAATTCCGTTTGGGAAGCCTGGGTAATTCTCTACTTCGCTTGTGGTCATTAGCTGACCTCCAGGTAGCGACCCAGAGATTATTCTTGTCCTGAGCTTTGCACGTGATGTATATATTCCGGCGGTATATCCTGCAGGTCCAGAACCGATAATAACTACATCATAAAGCTGCGAAGCCTTTGGTATAATAGATTCAGTGTCGTCGACACTATAGGATAGCATATGGACTAACTACGATTTACAGCTATACCACCTGTTAATAATTTGTTCGGAAAGCAAATAATTCCCTGAAATATGGATACTTCCCTGTTCGACATGTGAAAAATTCAATAATGAAAAAGGCCTCTAAAGTAGAGGGGGAACTTTGCTTATCTCTTGAATCTTGGTCTGTACTACCTCAGCTGCTCTATTACCCGATAGTAACATCGAACCAAAGGTAGGACCCATTCTAGGCAGACCAAAGGTTTCTGTTACAGACATTCCGGCTGCGATTAAACCAGGGAACACTTCACCAGTCTTGCTAACTACTTCATCCTCTCCCCCGTCAACCCACATTGGGTCCATCCCTTTCCATTTTACATATCCCCTATCCATAAGTCGCTTTACGGCAACCGAATCATGGCCTGATGAGTCTATAACAATCTTGCTTTCCAGGGCAACTGGGTCCACACATGTAATATTTCGTGGCAACGCCGAAACAGGCATCCAATTTACAACAACGCCTCCAACTCTGCCATTCTTCAATATTAGATCTTCAAACTTGGTGAGCTGCAAGAATCTGACCCCAGCGTCGCAGGCGGCAGCAATTAATTTCGAACAAGCATGCGGACCCCAAGTTGCATATAGGCCGTCGCCCATTTTACGATATGGTACACCCAACTCATCCCAAATCCTTTGGGCAGGGGAACGAACAGTAACTGGATTCATCATGTAACCGCCAACCCAATAGCCTCCCCCAAGATAGTTATTTTGTTCCACTATCAGGGTCTTTAGCCCGCTGCTAGCAGTTTTACGTCCTGCAGTTAAACCCGCTGGACCTGCCCCGATTATGATTACGTCAGAATCTGCATATTCCTGCATGGTTTCATTAAACATTGATGCTATGCTTTTGGTGATTTCCTTCTCGGTAATCTCTGCAAACGTCTTGTCCATGTTTAAGCTATTGTTATGACCCTGTATAATACATTATCCCGGCCCTAGGTCTGAAGTGGTGATTAGTACTTGAAAATTCTAATCAGTAGCACGAAGATATATCAGGAAATATATAGCAGCTGTCTTAGTCGCCTAACCTTGACAGGTTACACTGAATGGAAAATAAGAATTTAACATTAGCCCTGTTCACTTGCAGATCTTGAAATAATATTTCCACGAATCTTGACATCAATATCTGAAAGTAGACTAATAATGTCTGTCTTATGCGAGTTCAGATATTCTTGACCCTTGTCTTTCAATCGTATATCGAAAAGTCTTAGATCCCTGTGTTCGTCGAAAAATTGTTCTACCATCGCGTTACCGTGCTGCGCGGGACTTATTAATTTCTCCAAAGCTTCAATCGTTAACTGGAGTTCACCTTTATCAACAGAAATTTTCGCGTTGCCAATAAGTTCACTTATATCTTTAAGTTCCTGAAGGGGAGCAGATATTGTCTTGCTTCCCTTAAGGAAGCTTGTGCGTTTGGCGTATCCAACCTTGTCCGCAATCTCTTTGGCCATTTCATAATACTCTTCCTTACTTGTAAGGCCCTTTTTTTCTCTTCTTATTAATAGACCCTTCATAGTCAATCTCATTGCCGCCTCCTCTACGTCCTGTCTGTCCATGCCAGTAATCCAAACCATCTTGCCAACATAATTGTAGCCCTGTCTGATTGATTCCAAGACCACAACCTCAATAATTCTCCTGAATCCCTCCTCTGCTCTGGCACTTTCAAAATCCCTATCTCTGACGGATTTTTTTGCATAGTTGATGTCGATTTCTATGGATCTCTTTAGGGCTTCTAAACCCTCGTCAATTCTTCCGCTCAGTACAAGGTAGCATGCGTAATTATACCAAACCATCGCTTCATTGGGATTAACATCTATTGCCTTTTCACATGAAGCAATTGCCTTATCGTAGTTTCTTAATCTATAATATGCCAAACCTTTTAAATTCCAGGGTTCTACATTGTTGATATCGATCTCAAGTGCCTTATCATATGACGTGATCGCGCTATTGTATTCTCCAAGGTGAAATTGGGAATATCCTTTTTTAATCCAGGCGTCCACATATTTAGAATCCAGCCGCAAGGCCAATTCGAAACTACGGACCGCATCCTCGAATTTTTCATTCGACATGCTGTTGATTCCTTTCTTATAAAGGTCGTATTTCTGGAAGTCGCGCTGATCCAATATCTTCTCTTCAGGGATTGAACCAGAGGAAGTATTATCTGCCCGGCGCTTAGATTTTCTTCCGAGAAATATGCCCATAATCAAATTTGTCTTCCTCGAAGATAAATAGATTTGGATAATATGAAATCATTTGGAAAAAGGTAATTTTTTGTGTTTGCAAGCTTGACAAGTAGTATATTTTGCATGGAACGAGGTTGACATATTATTTCCATAGAATAACACCATTTCAAGATTAATCTAGCCTATTATGAAAGTGACTTATGGCATCATGATCACGGGTCAAGGTTCAGATAAAACCCTCATGTTACTATCAATAGTAAATTCCACATGTACTAATGCAGATTAATTTCTTGAGGAAGTAAAAATTGGACAAAAATGCTAATTGCATACAAACCTGCCAGTAAGATGCCTAATTTAAGACCTATTTCCTTCTTAAAAAGGGGGACAAGAGCGATAATAGTAACAGTCGTAACTAGAATCAACTGGTAAGCTAGCACTGTAGTAAGTTCAATATTTGTGTAGAACCCACCGTGGTACATCGCCCCGAATACTGCCACGGCTAAAAGCAATGTATTATTCAGAATTTTAGATCCGAGTACGTTTGCAATAGCTATCGAAGCCCCCGCTGCGCCTTTCCGTGCTAGAATCATCATAGAGATTTTTTCTGGCATCTCACCTGCAATGGGACTTATCATGACAGCAAGTATTATGGCTGATATCCCTACCTCCAGTGAAAAACCTTGCATAGAATGGATAAATGGCCCTGCTCCTACTACGATTCCAATCGTCCCTGCGACAAACGCCAACACTGACTTAAGCATCCCATCATCAAAGGTTTTTCTTGAAACTCCAGAACCATTAACTTCTATTATTTGATGTTTAATTTCCGATTTACTTACTTCAGGGGTAATTCGCAAAGACTCTCTTTTTCTTTCGTTTTTCATTTCTATAAATGCCAAAACAATATAAGTTATGAAAAGGGCAGAAAAGACAAATCCGTCGAGAAAATTGTATCCGTTGATAAATAGGGCTGCACTTATAATTGCAGTAGCCAACAGGAATATCTTGTCAAGTTTGAACATTCCTACAGGGATACCTTTCATTGGGGCTTTGGATAGACGAGTCGTAGCTATAAGTAGCATTATAGCTAGTCCCAAAGTCATCATTAGTAGATTACTGCCTAATCCCGCTCCTATCGCAATTCCGTAGAAGCCATCGGCCGCAGCGTAAATAACAATAGCGATTTCTGGAAGGGTAGTGGCTATACTTAAAAGTGTTCTTCCAATAAATTTCGCTCCATACCTCATCGAAAGATGTTCGGCGCCATAGGAAAGAATCCAGCTTGAGATTATCAGCTCGCCGAGCCAGAGCAACATAGTAAGGAGATTGTTCTCGGCCAAAACGTAACACCATTCTTCTTGACATAATATAATACTATAGAAATACAGGCAGGGCAGAAAAAAGTCTAGGGATCTGTCAAATCTGACACCTTATACATGGGAGGCTTTGAATATGCGTGTCTTTGGCAAATCTCTCATCTTAGCACTTTGATCGTTGATGAGATTGGATTGTAGCGACTTGTATTAGAATTCCTGGCTACTTGGTGCCTCGGACCATTAGTAATAGTGATAGTGATATGTATTATTCTTACGCTAGACATCACAAAAAATATGAACGAAATCAGTTACGATTCCTCAATTTGGTAACGGAATAATTATGCATGACAAATTGACTTGAATTATTTATTTAGTAGAGAAATCTAGGTCGAGGTCGTTTCATTGAAAAGCTTTGTAAACGCGTCAAGTCAACGTCCTGGTAATTCAAGGGATATTTGCATTTAATACATCTTAGGCGGCCATAATCTTTGTTACGTTTAGTTTCGTATTGACCCCTTTCAAAGAAATGAAGCTTATAAAAGTCTATGCCCTATACCGGAGACTCGATTAGAAAAATGAGACAAGGATATTAAAATATTCATAGGCTTGATATGTTGTTATTCTTAAAGCGGACCGAACATATAATGATCGTATAAATCAAAACCTACTATAAATTCGGGCTTGGGTTGCGAAGTTAGCCAAATCATTGCAGCCGGGACGGCAGCACATACGATAATTGTCAAAATGATTAGCCAGACTGCTGTCATTTTTTCAGCCATGACTCGTTTGTCACAAGTTCATTATTTAAAGTTTGTATTATTACAACATTATCTGGTTTGTCTAATTCTCCCCAAGAATCTCGATCTACTAACTAAATAGAAGCGAACTTGGTTAACCCAATATTTAAGTCCAATATGGACCGATAGCAAGCACTCTATCGTACCTACCTTAACGCATTTTTGATTGGGTTTGGGTATATGGCTAAGATATTATAAAATATCCAACATATTAATCAAGTTTCACTTATTAATTGCTCTGAATTAATATAATTTCATATACTAGAATTATAAATGAGTTCATTCTTTTTTTCTTAGCTGCAGGATGAGATTACTCGAATACCAGGGAAAAGAACTTTTCCTTCAATATGGAATTCCTACTCCTAGATCAGCCCTGGCGGCTTCATTGAGCGAGGTAGAAAAGTTGTCTTCTAAATTTGAATTCCCTCTGATTCTAAAGTCGCAGGTTGCTGTAGGAGGCAGGGGGAAAGCTGGGGCAATAGTTAAATGCGATACTCCAAGTGAAGTAGCCTCGAAATTCACGGAACTAATCAATAAGAAGATTAAAGGAGAATTGCCTCAATCAATATTGGTGGAGCAGGCTGTCGACATTAAGCAGGAGCTATATATTTCCCTCTTTTTAAATCGAGGTAGGAGAATTTACTCGCTTATCTGCTCGGCGGAGGGGGGAGTTGAAATAGAAAGTGTTAAAAATAAACTCATTATAGATGTTCCATCCTCAGGTGTACCTCTCCCTCTAGCAACGGAAGCAGCGTTGAAACTTGGCCTGCAGGGTCGGACCGCTGAGTCCTTTAAAGCTTTTGTATTAAACCTATCAAGATTCGTTTTTGAAAAAGATGCGGAATTGGCAGAGATCAATCCTGCCGTCGTTCTTAGAGATGCATCGTTAATGGCACTAGACGCAAAGGTCATTATCGATGATAATGCTTTGTTTAGACATCCTGAACTTAAGAAATATCAGTACATGTCGGAGACGGAAAAACAGGCCAAAGAAGGCGGTTTCTCCTTTGTTGAGTTAGATGGAGATATAGCCATAATCGGCAATGGAGCGGGACTTGTAATGTCTACCCTTGATATGGTGTCAGACCAAGGAGGGAGGGCAGGTTGCTTTCTAGACTTTGGCGGGAGTGCTACAGATGAAACGATATTTTATTCCCTGAAAGTAGTTAGTAAAATAAAGAGGATTCGTGCTATTCTGATTAACTTGTTCGGAGGAATAGTAAAAACCAACATGGTAGCAGAAGGCATACTTAGGGCGTATCGTGAGGGTGTCATAGAAGTTCCTACATTTGCTAGAATAACTGGGGCAGAGGCTAGCCAGGCAAAAGATATGCTAAAAGATAGCAATGCCAATATGTATGATACTGTAGAACAGGCCATCCAGGGGTTACTCGAAGAACTGTCAAAAAAGGAGGAGATTTATGGCAAGTCAGTTTGATCTTATGAACATTTTGGTAGGGCAAGAAACAGACACAAATTACCGCAAAAAACCAGTGATTGTTCAAGGAATGACGGGGAACTTTGGATCTATCCATACTCGATTGATGCGGGACTACGGTACAAACATAGCGGCCGGCGTAACACCTGGGAAAGGTGGGCAGGAATTTGATGGAATCCCCATTTACGACGGGATGGGCGAAGCTGTAAAACAAACAGGTGCCTCTATATCTGTCATTTTTGTTCCAGCTTCAAACTTTTTGAGAGCGGCAATTGAAGCTTTAGATAACGGGATAAAACTGTTAGTAGCGATTCCAGAACATGTTCCGGTTATAGATACCCTGAAGTTAATAGAATACGCGAAGCTCAAATATGCTCGAATCATTGGTCCAAACACGCCAGGTATTATAGTTCCGGAGGTTACCAAAATCGGAATTATGCCAGCTCAACCGTTCAGAGCAGGTAACGTGGTATTATTGTCCCGGAGTGGCACCTTAATGTATGAGCTAGCATACAGCTTGTCGAAGGCGAACTTTGGTCAGAAGCTCTGCATGGGTATTGGAGGTGACCCTGTTAACGGCACAAATCTTATCGAATGCTTTGATATAATTAGAGGAATAAATGATGTCGAATGTATTGTAGTTGTAGGTGAAATTGGTGGTGATGCAGAGGAGCTGTTAGCAGAGTATATTCTGGAAACTTCATATCCAAAACCAGTCATAGGATATATTGCAGGAAGGTCAGCACCTAAAGAAAAGAGAATGGGTCACGCAGGTGCTATCATCTATGGCAATTATGGCTCCGCTGAATCAAAAATGGCTAGTTTTTTCAAGGCGGATGTTCCGGTAGCAAAAACACCATCAGAGGTTCCTATTCTATTGTCCCAAAGGCTAAAGAAGTAGTTAGAGAGTATCATCCTATTTTTATTGAAACGAATTGGAATTAAGTCAATAGAAATCACATGAATAATGTAGCTACGGAATCAAGATTCTGCGATCGATGTATGACAAAGACGATCCACAGTATAATGGAAGACGAGGATGTTATTTATACATACAAAAGAAGGAAGCTGTATTGTTGTTCGATATGCGGACAAAAGTCTTACAAGCGCGGGTTAAGGCCAAGCGCAGAATCAGTGTACTAAAATAAACGTCATTCCAAAGGATAATGTTGGAAGATATCTGTTCAGAAATTACGATGCTCAAGAGAAACTACATGGCTAATTTTTCGCCAGTAAACTATGTCACAGAAATCATACCTTGCCAACAGTCAAGAAATTTGAATATTGGGCAGAGCATACTTGACAAACTGAATTTGTTTGCGCAAAATAATCCCATTTATCTTAGACAAATTGATATTATGATGGATGGGGTACTATGCAAATCATACGAAGGGGATATTAACAACTATTGGCTTAGTAGCAAGAAGTACGATACCTCTTATCAACCATTTTACCCTACTTGGGTCTTGTCCGCTTTTGCCTTGGCTTTTATCTCTAAAGAATTGGGATACACCGAATTGATTGATGTCGGTTCAGGAGATGGAAGGATAGCATATTGTTCGACTATCTTGGGATTAAGGTCTATAAGTATCGAGATCGATACTAACTTGAGCGTACTTCAACACGGCGTCGTCTCTTCAACAGGCGTCGAGTTCAAGATCCTTAACATAGACGCGACTAGCTTCAACTATAATTCTCTCGACCTATCAAATCCGGTCTTTTTCATATCTGGCCTACCCGAACAAGGAGATATATTGGCAAGAGATGTATTAACAAAGGCAAGGAATCTATATGACACAAAAGTCAAACCTGGCTTTAATTTCATGGGGACTCATGTGCTGAGAAAATACGCGGCAGATAGGAACTTATGGGGCTGGGGAAATATCATAGAGGCCTACGGATTGAATATTGTCGGCAATGTTACTCTTCCCACATTGTGGACTAACGACCAAGAACTTGATACTGCTTATGTATTTGCTCAAATGGCTTAGGGGTGGTTCTATGAGATATATGCTATTTCTACAAAATTCGTTTTACCAACCAAAAGATAGTTTGTGGCTAAAAAATAAGGCCAGAGAACTATCTTCAACAAGCGGAATAGCCATCAGAGACGCAAGAGTATCTAGGTTCCACATTGAATATGATATAAGCATACCAGATTACGATAAAATCGTCAAGGTTGCACATATGTTTCGTGACATTGGCGACTATTCAAGTTCATACCATGTCATAGAAAAAAGAAGGGAAAAGCTAGAGGCGATTTCTGAGGCGAAAAGTTACTTTAACGAAGAGAAATATTGGATTGCTCATGAAATACTTGAATCTATATGGAAAGAATCCACAGGAGTCGAAAAGGAGCTAATAGGCGGCATTATTCTAGTCTGTGCAGCCTATGTTCATTACCAGAAGGCCGAGGAGGAGATCTGCATTTCTATCCTTGGACGTGCTCTCAAGAAACTCACTAATGCCCGAGGGAAATACTATGATATTGATGTAGACAAAATAAAAGACCGAGTTTGTGACATCATAGCTAATGGCAAAGTCACAGTTTTTAGGACCTGAGGGAATACATTACAGAAGCCTTAACAGAAAGTATTGTCTCATCCAAGGTGCCTCTTATTTGACTCAAGGTCCAGATGCCTATTTATACTATCTTATGTGACTAGATTGTCAAACAAGTTTTCATACGCAACAAATAAAGGTGATGTTGTAAAATCTCAATCGACCGATGACAGTGGAATTAAAAGTACATCCATCCTTTTTCAGGGAATTTGCTACCAAGACCTGGGTTTCGCCATATGAAATTGTAAAGGAATTAATAGAAAACGCTTTTGATGAGGATGCTACCAAAGTTCTAATTACAGTCCTAAAGGACGGATCTGTCTTGATAGAAGATGACGCGGGAATGGATGCGGATGGGATGGAAAAATTCTTGTTTCTTGGATCACCTCATAAGAAGTATGATTCGATCTCTCCTAGGCTTCGGAGAGTAAGAACTGGTAGGTATGGCACAGGAAGGTTATCATTTCTGACATCTTTCCAGAATATGAAGATACGAACAAAGCGTGACGCCTTCCATAAATCACTCCTACTGGAAGCGTCAGTACTAGATAGGCTTTTTACTGGCAATACCCCCCTTGATGAAATTAATGAATCCCAGCTAAGAAGAAATGGGACAGAATTGTTTCTGAAGGGCCCGAAATTACTAGTTGACCCAACCAAATTGTCAAAAGAAATTCGTAAGTTGGCAATTTTAAGGCAGCCATTATTTCAGGTTTTCATCAAGTCATCTGATACCTATACAGAATGGGATTTCATGGGGGCTGAGGCTGTAAAGGCACCTGATATTCAAGGCCACAGACTTGGTATCAACCTAGACAGTGGGAAGATCATGGGAGAGATAATCATTGCCAAGAGACCTCTCTCAGATGATGAAAACGGCATTGCAATCATGGTTGGGAATCATGTAGTAACGAGAAGTTCATTTGGATTTGGGAACAAACTCAAAAGGGTGACTGGATTCGTTAGATGTGATTCATTAACGTCAAGATTTGCTGATAAGTCGGCCTTAATTGAGGATGAAGAATATTCCAAATTCTTCCAGAGTATTCAGACTTTCATATCAGATACCGTACTTTCGAGTTTAAGCGAATACGAGGACGTCCTGATAACAAGGGAGGAATCAAGGATCTACAAAGAGATAGATAAGGTGCTTGGCCAGGCAATAGTAGAGAACATAGAAACGGAAGAAGTGGAGGGCTACGAAACCGTTGAGGTCAAAGAACATGGGGCAAGAGGGCGAGCTCAAACCGGCAATAGTTTGGTACGTTCCCAGAAAAAAATTGGAGCTGCAGTTATTTCTCCAGAGGATTCCACTCTAATTCCTAATTACATAGGGAGTACCATGCCGTCAGAATCTATAGTTGAAGAAGGTGGAACTCAGATTATTTCAGAAACTAGTGCCGACCAAACATCAATGCAAAACCCATCGGACAGCCATCAAAATTTGGTTACGACCGATAATCTTCCTGGCACGACTCAACCAAGTCCATCTGATTTCGATACAATTGGCAATGCACAACGTCCTCTAATTATTACAACCAGCAAGGTTAGACGACCTGTTCTAAAAAAAACATTTGCACTAAGGAAGGTTGGCTATAAGGTAATCCCATATGAAGACGACTCCGATTCGAGATACAGTTTTACTAATGAAAACGTCGTGTTTGTGAATAAGGCAAATTCTACATATACTGCAGAAGCGACAAGAGGCGATGAATTCTTGCTAAGACATATCATAGGAATTGTGGCCGAGGCAATCGCAGAATCAAAACATCCAGAAGGAAAAAACGCGTTGGAGCTTCAAAATAGACTGGTAGCTGAAGCAATTAGAATACATGACAACACCGTGAATAAGAAATAAGAACTTTATAATCTGGATATTAAAACCCCACGTTAATCATATTGACTTGGGAACCTTTCGTTAAAATTGGATCGCCATAAATACAATGGGTACTCTGCAGTGATTTGTAAACAGTCTTGCGAGCTGAATGGAACCATCAATCCAATATATTCCTTTTTAGAAAAGACTAAATGAGATTGATTATAGAACAGGTGTAAGATATGGCATTTCAATTTTTTCCAGGGGCAACCGCAATAGGTATTTCTTATAAAGAGGGAATTATTCTCGCTGCAGAAAAACGTGTATCTTATGGAAATTTCGTTGTAAATAAGAATACCAAGAAAATATTTCCGGTAACTGAACATGTCGGTGCAGCCTGTGCCGGAATGATCGCAGATATGCAAGTTTTAGTTAGACAGGTTACTGCTCTTGCTAAAATTAGGAAGCTCGAAACTAAGAGGATTGTTGCTACTAACTCTATCGCGAAATTGATGTCTGTAATCATGTTCGAAAGGCGGTTTTTTCCGCTATTAACACAAGTGGTAGTTGGTGGTACCGAATACAAACCGCAAATATACACATTAGATCCTCTCGGCTCGGTACTCCCTGATGATTACGCCTCGGTGGGCTCAGGAGCCGAAATGGCGCTAGGTGTAATGGATGCAGAATATAGCCAAGATCTGTCTGAAGATAAAGCTAGGAATCTAGTAATCAAGGCGATGAAATCATCTATACAACGAGATTCATCAAGTGGAGACGGGATAGATATCTTAACAATAAACCGTAGTAACTTGCGCGAAGAAATGTTGCCCGTTAAATAGAATGATAGGCTCAAGGAAGTACCAGTGGCCGAGGAGCAGACGGGCTGTGTGACAGTTCACTAGAATAGCGATTCTTAATAGATATCATTTCTGATTCTGAATTTTTATCTAAGAATTAACATGCTTACATTTTGACTATAGTTTTGGACGAAATTATGATTTCTAGTTCTTGTCCAATCCAAACATTTGGAAATAAACTAATTACAT
>WUUC01035769.1_pt1 | contig 19099 bp, 21 predicted proteins | sample 6278441 | NCBI WGS metagenome assembly WUUC01 (sample SAMN13675441, study PRJNA597444) | soil metagenome | isolation source: soil | place: USA: Washington | collected 2017-10 | reverse complement strand
GGTGCTGGGGCTGCTGCTCCAGACGCTGCGCCAGCAGGTGCATTAGCTGCTGCTGCAGCTTCAGCAATTTTCTTAGATCCATGTCCTTTGAAGACCCTTGTTGGCGCGAACTCGCCTAAGCGGTGTCCGACCATATTTTCAGAAACAAAGACCGCAATAAATTTGCGACCGTTGTGGACTTCAAAAGTATGTCCTATCATTTCTGGTATGATCATGGAGCGTCGAGACCAAGTTTTAATGGCTCGTTTTGACCCGCCAATATTTTGCTTCTCTACTTTAGCGAGCAAGTGATGGTCGACAAAAGGACCTTTTCTTAACGATCTACCCATAAAACTTTATTTCCTCCGATCTTTCACGATCCACTTCGTGGTCTTCTTCTTAGAACGAGTACGAAATCCTTTTGTGTACATTGCCCATGGTGTTTGCGGGAGGTAGCCGTTGTGCTTACCTTCACCACCACCGTGAGGATGGTCAACAGGGTTCATGGCCGTTCCACGGACTGTAGGTCTAATCCCTTTCCAGCGGTTACGTCCAGCTTTTCCTTCAACACGAAGAATGCGCTCGGCATTAGAAATTGCTCCAAAAGTCGCGCGGCAATCTTCGTTGATCATGCGGATTTCGCCGGAAGGCATTTTAAGTTTTACATATCCCTCACTGCGGGCCAGGAGCTGCGCAGAAAGTCCTGCAGAACGTACGAGTACGCCGCCACGGCCTGGATACATTTCGATATTGTGAATAACAGATCCGAGCGGCATGAGCTTGAGCTTCATGCAGCAGCCGACATTGTACATCTCTTTATCAGTTGTCATAACGACATCGCCGACTTTCAACCCTTCAGGGGCCAAGATGTACCGCTTTTCGCCATCAGAATAATGTAAAAGGGCGATGTGAGCTGTACGGTTAGGATCGTATTCAAGAGCAGCTACTTTAGCTGGGATATCAATCTTGTCGCGTTGGAAATCGACCAAGCGATAGAACTGCTTATGCCCACCACCCATATGACGGGTTGTGATATGACCATGGTGATTCCGTCCACCTGTACGATTCTTTTTGACCAAAAGAGCTTTGACAGGCTTAACGCCTTTTGTCAACTCAGCATGGCTTTCTAAGACGAGCTCTCGTTGGCTAGGTGTAATAGGTCTAAATTTTTGTGTCATATTTATACCTTATCCTCGATGATGTCACCGGCTTGCAGAGTGACAATTGCTTTTTTAAAGCTAGGTTTCATCCCCTTGCGCCCACGGACTGTGCGAGCTTTAGGCTTATTAGTAATCGTGTTCACACCGATAACTTTAATATTTTTATCAGTATAAATGGCTTCAACAGCCCGAGCAATTTCTTGCTTTGTCGCACTTTTGTCGACGAGAAAAACGTATTTAGGAGTATTGCATTTCTTAACAGACGCATTGCTGTTATTGGCATGCAGGCCTTCCAAAACACGCGCCTTCTCGGTCACGTAGCGGCTTTTAATCACATTATAAGGGTTTCTTTTCAGCATATTTAGCTCTCTAAAATCTTCATGAGTTTATCAACAGCAGGTTCCATCAAAATGATGTTGCGGTGGGCAATGATGTCATAACCGCTGACGTTATCGAGGACAATGTAAGCAGCGCGGGGAATATTGCGCAGGCTCTTGAGGAAATTGTCATCCTTTTTAACTTCTGGTTTTTTCTTCTTGTTAGCAGCCCTTTTTCCTTTAGGTTTCTCTGCGAGATCTGCAATGATCAGAACTTTCTTACCAAACAGTTCCCGGCCTTTCAAGAAGTCGGCAACTTTTTTAGTTTTTGGAGCTTTGAAAGCCTCATCTTCAAGGATAATCAAATTTTCGCTTTGAATTTTTTCTGCAAGAAGGAAACGAATAGCAGCACGTTTTTCTTTGCGGTTGATACTGACATGCTGGTCGAATTTTGCGCGAGGACCGCCAACACGTCCTCCACCTTTATACTGAGGCGCGCCGAGGTAACCTTGACGTGCGCGGCCTGTCCCTTTTTGAGGATGAGGTTTTTGGCCTGAGTGCGCAACTTCTGAGCGGCTTTTCGTATGCGCGCTCCATTGCCGAGCATTTGCGCGGAGTGCAACGATGTAATCTTTAATCATCTGTGAATTGGCGCCACGCTCTAACACTTCGTCTTTGACGGTGACTTGGCCCTTTTCTTTTCCTGTAAGATCAAACTTCTTTATGTCTGCCACATTTCACCTATTTTTTGACCTTATTGACTTTCTTCTTGGCTGGAGTCACGTAAACGAGTCCGCCGCGACAGCCGGGAATTGCACCTTCAACGAGGATCACTTGCTTTTCCGCATCGATTTTCACAACGCGAAGATTTTCCATAGTCACTTGTTCGCCACCCATACGGCCTGATTTTTTCTGACCTGGCAAGCAGCGTCCTGGAGATGTTCTCATCCCGCAAGAACCGCCATGGCGATGGAATCCAGAACCGTGCGCTGCAGGACCACCGGCAAAATGGTGCCGCTTGATAACGCCTTGGTGGCCCTTACCTTTGGACATGCCTACAACATCTACAAAATTTACTTCGCTGAAAGTTTCAACGCCTAACTCTTGACCGAGTTGATAATCCTCTACTGAATCTACACGCACTTCGCACAAAGCTTTTCGAGGTTCGATGCCAGCTTTTTTAAAGTGGCCGAGTTGTGGTTTTTTCACATTTTTAGCTTTAGCTGGGCGCACTTTCAATGACGCTAATTGAACAGCGGTATACCCATCACTTTCTTTGGACTTAATTTGAGAGACGACGTGCGGCTCGGCTAAAATGACCGTACAGACAATGCGATTGCCTTGATCATCAAAGATCTGCATCATTCCCTGCTTAATTCCCATTAACTTTGGCTTCATATATATGCTCTCTTTGGTCTATCTCTTGTTCAACCTGTCTTTTCAAACGGAACCGCAGTATAAAAATAATTTCTATGTTTGCGGTTTTAACACTAAAATCCGAAGAACAACAGCAAAGACTGTTGCAAGTAGGTTAAAGCGAGTAGGCTAACAAATCTGTGGATTTTCCTACAATCAAAATTTACGTCAACTTCGTACCTTTAGGAGATAAGAAAGGCATAAATGACCATAGAAAGACATAGGCCGAGAAAGGTTAAAATAATAAACCATTCTCTCAAGGACAAGGAAAAGACACTTTTAAACTTCGTGGGTTTTTGTGGCAACACTCAATAAAAGAGTAACGCCCATGAGAATTAAGAGCAAGAGATGCAATTGCGATGAAATGTAAGAAATTAAAAAGACGCCCAGCACAGCAATCGTAAAGTTAAGGAACGTTTTTAAAAGTTTGAGAGTTGAAGTAAAATGTACAACGTTATTCCCTAAATCGACTGAGGCCATTATCAAATTACTGAGACTACCGATAAGACTCAGACAGCCAGCATGAGCTATAGCATGGGTGATAATTCCCAATTTTTGCATCCAGCTCAAGGTACTGCAGAAACGGGCCACAATTGAAAAACCTAAGATTGTGATTTCTAATGTTTTGAGTGCCTCTTTCCCCTTCTCAATAGTTCCGAAAATTGTATTCGCAACTTTTTTAACGTCAGCAATTAAAGTGATAATTTGTATAGGCTGGGCAATTGTTTTCAGGCCTTCTGCTCCTAAATTGCTCCATTCTTCCACTCTTTCGACTAAAGTTCCTATTTCAAACCCTGTTATTAATCCTTCTATAGGCGTTTCTAAAGATTCAACTTGCTTTGCAAGGCTTTCAAAATCTTCATTTACCCTCTCTAAAGAAGTATGGAATTTTTGTGAGAAACCGGCGGCATCTTGAATACTTCCTAGAACAACTCGTATTTTGCTCAAAATAATGTGAGCTTCTGTATTCACTCTCCCCATAAGAGCTTGGGCATTCTGTGGAAAATTTTTAGTTTTTTCTGCAACAACACGTAAGTTGTCTAAAATGGTATCTATACCAGCGACCGCATGGCCTATAAGAGCGCGGGGGCCTTTTGCGAAGTCTGCTACATCTTCGACATCAAACTGATGAAAGTTGTTTAATACTAATGCTGTTGTCATAATATATATTATATTTAATTTAATATTTAATATACAGTCTTAAATATTTTAATATCATTAATTATACCATTTTCATTAATATTAAACAAATTTATATACATTTATATATAAAGGATTTTTTAAAATTTATTATCGGAAAAAAATTCTTCTCTATCGCATAGGAATCCAGGACAGCTATTATAATTAAAAAAATAATTTGACGATTTGTAGAGGTTGTGAAAACCCATGTCCGAGAATTGAAGGATAAATGACGGCAACGCTACTATAATCATTGCCCATCATTATATTTGTTATGATAATCTTAAACTGTTTATTATCAATGACATATGCAATACAATAAGAGACTGGGCCTAAGGACCTTAGAAATAGTTATAATCAAATTTTTATCGGCAGGCGGCGTAGGTCCTAATTCTTGCCAAAGGTGGATACAAGAAACTGTGAGATCACTGAGTATGTTAATTCCCTCAAGACGCCATAGAAAAGAAAATTCTATTGCAACAAAGTCTTACCGTTGAAGCCACTTAAAAATATCTGAGCTTTTTTGAGAATGGATAAGGCTAATTCAGCGACTTTTACACCTGGGATGTCAGGAGCGTGCTAAGTTGATCGTATGCAGGGCTAAAGCCGCAAGGTCTGAAGGTCCGGCAGCCAAGCTTATCCTTTTCTGAACTTTTTGACTCAGCTTGCTGGTATGAGAAAAAGCCGAACCTATTCTACAAGCTGTCTTGGCAAGACCCAGAGACATACCCAAAGATTTGGCAAAACCTAGGCCTGCTTCAATTGATATTAATTATAATACTAATGATAGTTTTTTCTTATTTTTAATTTAATATGGCTATTATAATAGAAAATTAAATGAGAGCTTAGATAGGTTGTTGTAAAAACAATTGTTGCTTTAGGTGAATAATCATCAATCCCTTGATATAGCGCGATGACCGATAAGGCAATCAAGACAAAATGAGAAATCATATGTACGAGTTGAGCAATATTTTGAATATTCCAAGAAAGCATAGACAGCTTCTGAAAGGAGAACTTTCTTTTTGCTTGAAATTTCTCTTTCGGAATAGGACTAACAATATGTGTACTGGCGTCTACAAATTTTTTTTGCCACTGGCTAACAAAACTGTGAAAGTCATAACTACTTTCAAGAAAATCTGCAATAATTCCTATTAAGTCTGCAAGCGATGAGTGAGGCTGATTAAAAATATGTTCTCTGCTAAACCCTGTCAAAAATGCTGCGTTATTAACGGCCTGACAGACTTCCACCCAAACAGGCACCTGTGTTAAAGGCTTAGCAGAGGAAGGAGTGGGTTCATATTCTTGATACTTATCGTAAACGACTCGAAAACTTTGAAAAGCAACAGGAATGTCACCTCCAATTTGGAAATAGTCAGCTAATTTGGAGATATTCTGGGCAACCCTCAAAGCTGTTCCAGAGAGGTGCCCCCATTGCTGGGCGCCTTGTGTAGAGAGCTTTAGCCAGCCAAAGAAATTCCGGGGATGATCTTTAAAAAGATAGTCATAGACAATCCCTACATTGGCTAACATGAATTAATCTACAGCTTTCGCATAGAGAGGTTTCGTCACTAGGTTAGGCCAATAACGTATTGCTACCGGTGTTATAAATGTCGGAGCTATGCGTGTCCAGAAAATTGCGGATTCTAGCCAGAAAGGTCTATTTTCTTTCGGAGCAAATGTCTGAAGCACATCTAAGCTTAGACAAACAACTGACAGAGAAATTTTCAGCATTGAACCTATAAGGTCTTCTTTTGCTAGGACAGTTCCATTAATAGGCACATATTGTTGCTCTTCCTCATTATAGTGGAGATGCTTCCCTTCCCACCAAATTTGATATAAAAACTTACTTTCGAAATATAAACCTTTGAGGCACATATAACGGCCTGACCAGGTTGCCAAATTTGCAAAAGGAGGTCTTTTGGTAGAAGTCGGGTTTCGCCATTTCCACACATAGCTTCCACACTCGCTAAGATTTAATGCCCAGTCAGCAAATACCTGCGCTTTGTTAGCTTGTTGTTCCCAATAATTGAAAGGTGTTTGTGCTTTTTGTGGCTCATTATTTTTATTTATCACAACATACTCAATGATGTCTTTTTGAGGCTTCTTAAACAATCCGGGAAATTTGATTGTAACATCTACAAATGCCAAGAAAGTTTTAGCGCAGCCTCCTAAGATGTGTAAAGGCATAAGGACATCGGCAACTTTGCTTAGCATTTTACCAGGAATAGAAGTTGTAGGACCGATACGTTTAGAAATATGAACAATAGCTTCAGGAATTTTGATAAAAAAAGTTCTTTGTCCTCCGGTTTCTTTTAACCAATCTAATTCCTTTAATATAAAATTCATTACGTATTCATAGATTGAATAAGCTTTATCTACGTAGTAGCCATAAGGGCCATCGCCTTTTATAATAGTGGAAAGCTTTGATATAGAAGCTGGGATGTATGCTACCATTGGAAATTCTCCTCTTTTGAGAGTTAAGACCTTTTTTTAAAAGAATTAGTGTAAGTCAAGTTGAGGATAAAATCAAAGGAATCTTAAGCAAGAATTTTGCAAGGTTGATGAAGTCCTCGCAGAAATTCTTCGATGGGAAGACTTCTCTTGCCTTCGAGTTGTACTTCTAAGAGTTTTAAAGCCCCGGAGTTGCAGGCAACAATCCATTCTTTGTCTGAGAATACAAGATTTTCACCAAAGTAGCCTTCATTTATTACAACTTCCGAACGTTTAATTTTCAAACGCTTTTTATCAGCCCCGACTTGCACCCAGCACCATGCTCCAGGAGAAGGAGAGATCGCTCGGATCAGATTATGAATCTTTGAGGCTGGACGATTCCATTTAATCTCGGTTTCCTGAGGAGTAATTTTAGGGGCAAAGGTGGCTTCAGAGGGGTTTTGTGGAATGGGATGAAGGGTTCCTTCTTTGATTTGCTGGAGTACTTTGATCAACGCAGGGCAGGCTATTTTCGAAAGTGTTTCTTCAAGCTCTCCAAAAGTCGTGCTGGGAGAAAGAGGAATTCTAACCTTTTCCAGCATATCTCCGGCATCCATTTCCAACACCATTTTCATGATGGTCACGCCGGTCTCCTGGTCTCCATTCATCAAACACCTTTGAATCGGAGCAGCTCCTCGATACTTAGGAAGCAAGCTTCCATGGACATTGATGGCACCTAAAAAGGGGATATCTAAGATAAAGCTTTTGAGGATCTCCCCATAGGCAGCGACAATAAAAAGATCGGGATTTAATTTTTTCAAATGATCCGCAAATTCAGCGGTCGAGGCTTTGAGAGGCTGTAGAATAGGAAGATCTGGATATGATTGAAGAACCAGTTCCTTGACGGGAGGAGCGCTGACTTTTAAAGAACGCCCCTGAGGTTTATCTGTTCGTGTGACAACACCAATAATATTAAGCTTATGCTTTAGCAAACAGTCCAAGAGATTGGCAGCGAAGGGAGAAGTTCCAAAGAATATAATGTTCATGGAACCTACACTTCAGGTTATTTAAGTCATCTCTTCTTGGAGCATTTCTTCGTATTCTTCCAGCTCTTCTAATGCATCTGCTTGACGATTGGAACCATGAAGACCGATGAGTCCTCGGCGAGAAGCGCGGCAGAACTGAAGCCAGTGTTTAATATAGAGGCTGGGCTCGATATCTCGATGGATCCTTTCTAAAGCGTCTTTGAGGCGAAGTCCTGAACGGTATGTGAGTTTGAAAGCGCGGGTTAAATCTTTGCGGACGGTGATAGGAAATCCATGTCGTTTAAGACCGACAAGATTAAGACCGCCGAGTTTATAAGGAACGCCTCCTCCAATGGAATAAGGAGGGACATCATGCGTCACACGGCTAAAACCGCCGACCATAGCATAACATCCGATACGGGTGAATTGATGAACCGCTGCCATTCCTCCGATCACAGCGCAATCTTCGATCACAACGTGTCCGGCTAAGTTGACGCCGTTAGCCATGATGACCCGATTGCCGACTTCGCAATTATGCGCTACGTGGCAATACGCCATGATAAGACACTGATCACCGACGCGGACGATAGAGTTTTCTTGGCAGGAAGAATTAATAGTGACATATTCGCGGATTTCACAGTTTTTCCCGATGATGACAAAGGTTTTTTCACCTCGGAATTTGAGATCTTGAGTTTTTGTTCCGATGCTTGCACCGGGCCAAATCGTGGTGCCGGTGCCGATGGTCGTATGACCATCGATATAGACATGTGATTTTAAGGTCACATTATCTTCAATCGTTACAGTCCCTTTAACGACGACATAAGGTTCGATCGTGACATTGTTACCGATCTTTGCATCCGGCTCGATGATAGCGGTTGGATGAATGTTATTTTTTGCCATACCTCGAGTCCTTTTAAAGTTGTTTCCGATCAACGAGTGCAAAACCAATCTCAGCTTCAACAACGACTTGATCGTTAACCAGGGCTTTGGCTAAGACTTTGCCACCTTTGAAGCTAATATGCTGACCTGTAATATGCATATATAGAACATCACCTGGAACAACAGGCTTACGAAATTTTGCATTATTGACGGTTAACAAAACAGCAATTTTGTCAGTCTGAAGTTTTTGATGAACCAAAATTCCTCCAGTCTGAGCTAATGCTTCTAAGATAAGCACTCCCGGCATAATGGGTACGTCGGGAAAGTGACCTACAAAAAAATGTTCGTTCATGGTGACGTTTTTCAGGCCGATGATCATACCCCCCTCCAAATCAAGATGAGTGATCCGATCAACCAATAGAAAAGGATAACGATGCGGTAGAATTTGGGCTATCTTTTTTGCATCTAAAATAATATTTACAGGCGTATGAACGTTCATTTTTTCCTCAAAAATTTACGTAACTCTTTAGCAACACGATGATTGGCAGCATGGCCGGTTTTAATTGCAATTAAATGAGCATGGAAGGTGCAGCCGAGCAATGCAAAATCTCCGATGATATCTAAAATTTTATGCCGTACCATCTCATCAGGGAAACGGACGCCATCGGGGTTTAATACTCTTTCCCCATCAATGACAACTCCGCAGTCCAAATTGGCATTGTTAAGTAGCCCTTTTTCGATCAAAGGAGCGATCTCGTGATAAAGCGTAAAAGTTCTACAAGGCGCAATCTCATTGCGGAATGTTTCAGGTCTGACAATATATGAATAATACTGTGAACGAAGATAAGGAGACTGGGGATAATGAAGGGTGTAGCTAATCCGGTAGTTCTCTGCAGGAAGAGCGATCAAGTGCATATCTCCCTGGGTCCAAGAGACTGGCTGATCGAGAGTGTAAATCTCTTTATTCCCTTCTTGCTCGACAGTTCCAGCTTGGTCGATCATTTGCATGAAGGCCTGCGAGCTACCATCAAAAATTGGCATTTCCGGCCCTGAAATATCGACAATTAAATTATCAATTTCATTGGCCTGTATGGCAGCCATAAAGTGTTCAATGCTCTGTACCGAGTGATCTCCTTCAACAACTTTTGTAGTCCGTGTGGCATCTTTGACTTGTTCTGTTCTAGCAGCAATGGTAGGTGCATCAGCTAAATCAGTCCGTCGAAAGACAATTCCAGTGTTGGGTAAAGTTGGAATAAGTCTTACTACAACATCTTGGCCTATGAATAGGCTTCTGCCATGAAAGACAACTTCCTTTTTTAAAGTTTTTTGTTTTAAGACCATTAAGAAGAAATCTATCGCATTGTGTAATTTCCAAACAAGGAAGTTTCCTCATAGACCCTATGAAAAGGAGAATAAAAAAATTTTAATGAATCTTGGAAAACCTAAAGCCACCAAAATAAAAACAGATTAAAAGAAAAAGCGCAGAGAGAGAAACAATCCCCCAGTCGCCCCAGAGGCTGTAAAGTGTCGCATAGTGATAAAGAGGGACTTTTGCCACAAGTACACCAGCGCGCTTTTCTTCGACAATCTGTCCAATGATCCCGCCCAGACTATCAACAGCTGCGGTAATTCCAGTATTGCAAGCGCGGACCATCGGCACTCCGTTTTCAACGGCTCGAAGCCGGGCGTGATCAAAATGCTGCTGCGGCAGCCTTGAGTTCGGGTACCAGTTATCATTGGTCAAATTGACAAACATGGTTGCACCTTTCTGCCGGCTTTGACGCATTAGATGCGAAAAGGTCTCTTCATAGCAAATTGAGGCAGAGAGCGGAACTTTAGCGGTAAAGACCTTCGATTCTTTTCCATGAGTGAAGAACTCGGTGATCCCATAAGCCCGCGTTAAAGCTTTGACCCATTCGAAAGGAACATATTCAGCTAAGGGGACAAGAATTTGTTTATCATATCGATGGACTTTCTGATTTTGATGCTGGCAGTAGAAAGCCGAAGTGTAATGGAGCCCCTCATCTTCAGCTTCCAGACCTGCAATCACATCTGTTTTAAAAATTTTACCGATCGCCTGGACCCAAAATTGATTAGAAACATTAATTGTTTTTTCGATATTCAGAGAATCAGCGCCTTGGGGGCCAAAAACCTCTTGAAAAATCTTCCTGACTACTGAAGAGGAATAGGCATCGTAATTGGCAGAATTTGGAACGGAAAACTCTGGCAGGACGACTAAGTCTAGAGGCTGATGGCATGTTTTCAAAAGGTTAATAATGCGCTGCCATTGTTGAGTAGGAGGAATAAATTCTTTGAAATGTCCATCGATAGGGATTTTTTGTGAAGGAAGAAGCCCTGTTTGCACAAGACCCACCATCATTGTCTCACTTTGATCAATCTTTGATTTATGCAGGGCTGTATGAAAAACACCAAAAATATAGGGGAAAAGAGCAAAAGTGATGGCTAAAGCTCGCCGCTTTTTCCAGACAGCAAGGTTCGTTAAGATCACTAAAAAAGAAAGGCCTAAAATTCCAAATAGTGAGGCTGCCTGCATGGGTATAGCAAAGGCAGAAAGGCTAAGCCCAACGGGATTCCAGGAAAAGCCGCAGAGGACAAAAAGACGCGACCATTCTAAAAGCGTCCATAAAGCCGCCGTTGCTACCATAGGAATTTTATCGATAAACGATGTCACGAGGCCAAATTGGAGTCCAAGCCATAAGGCCACTGCTAAATAGACAAAAAGGATATAAAAACCTTGGAATTCTGTACTGGTCATCCAAGAAAGCTGTATCAGCTGCACGGCGCTGAACCATGCAGTGGCAATCCAAAATCGTTTTTTAGAAAACGGAATCCCGGCTGCGACTTTCCAAAATAAAGCATATCCGATACAAGCAGCTAGAGGAGCGAGCCACGGACTCCATGCCGGTTGCCCGAGAGCAACAATGAGCCAGCTTAAGACAAAAATCCCCATTGTCTTCCACGAATGTTTCACGCCTCTCCTCCATTACTGCATGAGGCTAAAACAAATAGGCCGCCGATGATACTAACATTTTTTAGGAACATCACCATTTGCATCTCGCGCACCGACCCCTCATACATCCAGAAAGCATGCATGATAAGGGTTAACGGAATCAAGAAAAGGATTAATAAAATAGCTCCTAAGCGGACTTTAATTCCCAAAAGGACTAAGAGCCCTCCAATCCCTGCAAAAATAGCCCCCAACACCACCATCAATGAAGAGTAAGAAAGTAAAACATTAAAAACTCTTTGAATTTGGTCATGCAATCCGGGATAAACGATCCAATCAGAGACAGATGTATCAAATGTCTGCTGTGTTTGATCCCAATTTAAAATTTGATTTGCAACCAAGCAGATGAAGACTAAGCTTAAACAGATCCGCCCTAGCATAAAGAAAACTTTTTTCATCTTCCTTCCTCATCGCGTTCAAGGTATAATGTCTGTATATTTTATGAAATTTAGACAATATCATCTTTCAGCAGTTTTGGAAAGCTTGGAATCGCAAAAGATTCCTTTAGACGCTTTACTCAGCCGATATTTTCGGTTTCACAAAGCCCTAGGATCTAAAGACCGGCTTTTCATCAGCGATACACTTTACCATTACATCCGCTGGAAGAATCTTTATCAATATTTGAAATTAGAACCTTCTCCCTTGGATCCGCTCACCCACCTTCATGATGCGACAATTCCTATCCACGTCCGTTATGGGATTCCGCTTGAGCTTTACGATTTGCTTGTGCAAGCCTATGGTGAAGAGAAAACTCAAGAGATCAGCCTCATCAGCAATGTCCGCGCCCCTTTAACAATCCGGGTCAATCCTTTAAAAATCTCGCGCCAGCAGCTTTTGGAAAAATGGGCAAATACTTTTAAAGTTACCCCTTGCCCCCAATCTCCTCATGGAATCCATTTCCATGAAAAAATCAATTTTTTCACTCAGCCTGAATTTACGGAAGGCCTTTTTGAGATCCAAGATGAGGCCAGCCAGTTGGCTGCAGAGCTTGTCAAAGTCAAACCGAAGCAACATGTGCTCGATTATTGCGCAGGAGCTGGAGGAAAAACTCTCGCCTTTGCTCACCGCCTTGAAAATACAGGTCAGATCTATCTTCACGATATTCGTCCCCATCCTCTTGCAGAAGCCCGCAAACGATTAAACCGCGCCGGCATCCAAAATGTTCAATTTTCTCTTAACTCCTCTCAAAAAAATAAAATGGACTGGGTTGTGGTCGATGTTCCTTGCACTGGAACTGGCACCTTTCGTCGCAATCCTGACCTCAAATGGAAATTTGATGCAAGTCGCTTGGAAAATCTAATTCTTGAGCAGCAAGAGATCTTCCAAGAAGCATTGGCTTATCTTCATCCCCAGGGAACAATTGTCTATATGACCTGCAGTATCCTGCCACAAGAAAATGAGCAGCAAGCCGTCTACTTTCAAAAAACTTTTGGATTAGAAGTTGTGGAGACTTTCCAGACACTTCCCCTTGCCAATGGGATGGATGGGTTCTTTGCCATTGCTCTAAAAAAGGTGAAGTCATGACAATTGGAATTATCTTTGACTGCGATGGAACTTTAATCGATAGCGAACATGCCTATTTTTTAAGTTGGCAGGAAGCTCTTAAAATGCGTGGCAGCACTATAACATTAGAAGAATACACAACTTATGCCGGCTACTCTGGAGCACATATCTCTGAAAAGCTTCATGCCAAAGTGAATATCGATTCAGCAGAGGCGATCTTGCAAGATGCCAAAAAAGCTTTCCAAGAACTCTATTCTCATTTGATCACTCCGATAGAACGAACCCTTCATTTTGTCCGACAGCTCAGCGCACAAAAAGATAAGTTAGGGATTAAGATGGGAGTGGCTTCCGCAGCTGCTAAAAAAGAATTGATCCAGAATTTGAACCGCTTTGAACTCGTCGAACTCTTCGATATCATTATATCGGGTAGAGATGACTTACATGAGTATTCTGATCCAGAAGGGACGAATAAACCCAAGCCCTACATCTATCTGCATACGGCAAAAAAACTCGGACTCCCTCCTTCTCGGTGTGCTGCATTTGAAGACAGCGGTCCTGGCGTACAGGCGGCTGTTAGTGCGGGACTCTTAACTTTTGCTGTCCCCAATCATTTTACCCAGCAGCATGATTTATCTCGTGCCCACTTTACCATTGCATCTTCTTCAGAAATCGATATGCAAGAGCTGCTTAAAAAAGTTTATACGCATATCAACTCATAACAAAAAATATTCAATATGATAATATTACAGTCTATGTTTAAAACTCTCTTTTTCTCAGCATTTATCCTAGGATCACTTCAGATAGGGGCGCAAAATCCGCCAGTACCGCAGATGGAACAAGTCCATGAGATCATTGTCAATAACCGGATTTTGACAAAACTCAATGGAAAAAATATCTCTGTTCTTGATGTGATGAAAAAGATGGATGTTTTTTTAAGCCATTATTATCCGCAATATATGAATTCGAAAACGGCCCGCTATCAATTTTATTCTACACAGTGGCGTCAAACGCTCCAGCAAATGGTCGATCATGAGCTCATGGTCGCAGATGCTGAAAGCCGTGAGGTCAAAGTATCCGATGGTGAAGTGCGGGAAGAAATTCAAACTCGTTTTGGTCCCAATGTGATGACCACCTTAGATCAACTCGGAATTTCTTATGATGAAGCCCGTGAAATGGTCCAACAGGACATGATCGTCCAAAGAATCCAATGGCTTCGGGTGACCTCAAAAGTCTTGCAAAAAGTCACTTCTCAAGAAATCAAAAATGAATATCAAAAATATCTGAAAGAAAATCCTGCCAAAGAAGAGTGGAAATATCAATTCGTCACGATCCGCGCGCCCGATGAGGCTGCAGCCAAAGAACTCGCTCTTAAATTCGCAGCACTCAAAGAAAAATCTCAGGAAAACTTGACTGTCGCTGTCGATCTTTTCAAAGTGGAGCTTCCTCCTGAATCTACTGCTACCTTAAGCGTGTCTCAAGAATTTACCCGTGAAGATAAAGCTATTTCAGAGGCGCATCGCGACGTGCTGAATCAGTTGAAACCCTCCGAATGGAGCGCGCCAATTTCTCAGCTCAGCCGTGATGGAACTACTGTCGTCCGTATCTTTCATCTGAAGGACCATACCAAAGCCAAACCTTCTGCTTTTGAAGCGATCTCCAATGACTTGAAACAAAACTTGCTCAATGAAACCGCTGAAAAAGAAAGTAAAATTTATATTGCTAGATTGCATGAGCGGTTTAACTTTGATGAAAAATCTCTTGATATCCCTCCCCGTTTCGAGCCGTTTGTAGCGAGATAATGGCACTTTATAAACCTTCGGCCTTGCGCGCTTTTCTTGATGAGATTGATGCTTTTCCAAAAAAAAGCCTTTCACAAAATTTTCTTATTGATGGCAATATTATTCGAAAGATCGTCACTCTGGCAGGAGTTGAGCCTGGAGACTCGGTTTTGGAAATTGGCCCGGGCCCCGGTGTACTCACAGAAGAATTGCTTGCCCGCGGCGCTCATGTTTTAGCCGTAGAAAAAGATCGAAAATTCGCTAAAGCCCTGGCTCGTTTGCAGACCGATGATCAGCGTCTGACTGTGATTGAGGGCGATATCCTGGAACAAGATCTTTCAAAACTTTTAAAATCTAAAACTAAACTCGTCGCTAATCTTCCTTACCAAATCACCACACCTATTTTGACAGAGTTCCTTCCTAAAACAGAATTTTTTGAATCGATCACTGTCATGGTGCAAAAAGAAGTTTCCGCTCGTTTTATAGCTCATCCCAGCACTAAAGATTACAGCTCTATTACTATCTTTGTGCAATTTTATTCTCAGCCTGAATACGGTTTTACAGTCGAGCCCACTTGTTTCTATCCTCCTCCACGCGTGAGATCGGCAGTTGTGAAATTTAAGTTAAAAGATCACCCTAAGGTCTCTTCGGAAGAAGAGTTTTTTGCTATAACTCGCCGGGCTTTTCAGCAAAGAAGAAAAATGATCCGTGCATCTCTAAAGCTCATTTATAATCAGGCTAGCATTGATCGAGGATTGGAAAAGATTGGAAAAGGTCTTCAAGTGAGACCTGAAAACCTTTCTCTAGCTGATTTTTTGATTCTTTCTCAAGAGATAGAAAAGAAGCAAAACAACCTGCCCACCGAGTAAGAGTGCTAATAAAAAAGGTTTATTGTTTTGGCATAAATCTCCAACAATCGACCACCACTTCTGATTAACATCTTGAACTGCAAATATTGGTAATTCTTTTAAGACTTTCCCGTTTTCTGTAACTAATCGTAAAGTTCCAACAGCTTCCTGAGCTTTGATCGGAAGTTTGTATTTATTCCAGGCAATCTCTGCCCGAAATGCCGGCTCTTCAGCAGGATAATAGTTCAAAATCAGATCTTCTTTGAGCACTGCATTCAAAGGAACTTGAGCTCCTCGAACCTGAAGTGTAAAGCTGTCGCTTTCCTTCGCAAATAAAACACGAGATAACAGTTTTTCTCTAAAAGCCGCTTCAAAGAGCTTGATTGAATCTCTAAACCTATGCTCACTTTCTGTGCAGTTGAGAAGGACTGCAATGAGAGTTCTACCTTCATGAGTAGCTGCCCCCACAAACGTATGGCCTGCTTTAGCAACATATCCTGTTTTCACGCCGATTGCTTTAGGATAGAAAAAAGGACCTGGCTTAACCAATCGGTTGTGCTGAATAAGCGTCCGAGGAGATTGTTTATTGCTTTGCGGGCATTGATATTTGGTCGTTTTCACGATCTGACGAAAAGCTTCATATTTTAATGCTAGTCTAGTTATAAGCGCCATATCATAAGCAGTTGTCCAATGTTCTGGATGATGGAGCCCATGCGGGTTGTTAAAATGAGTCTCTTGAATGCCATTACTCTTCAAATATTGATTCAGCTCACTCACAAATTGATCGATGGATCCACTCGTATGTTCTGCCAACACATTGGCAGCATCATTTCCCGAGGTTAAAAGAAGGCCATGCAAAAGACTGTACAAGGAAAGCATTTCCCCAGGCTGAATTCCCATCGATGTTCCATCATGCTCTAGCGTATGAGAAGGATGCTTTGAATCAGGAACTTGTCTAACATAGGCAGGAACAGTTGTTAAGGCATGCGTTGTAGCTTCCAAGAGCTGATCCAGTTTTTGTCCTTTTTTCTCCAAAACATAAAGAGCGGTAGCAATTTTTGTAATACTCGCAGGGTATTGCTGCTCATGGATATTTTTAGCATAGAGAATCACACCTGTCTCAGCATTCATGAGGACCGCCGAGGGCGCTGAGACCTCTATTTTCAGGGGTTTTGCTCCCACAACAGATAAATACATTAAAAAAATGAAGATTCGTCCCAACATATTAGCCCATATTTATGCCCTAAACTCGACTTATTGGAAAAGGCATCTCATAACAATTTTATAAATATTTAAATGTCAGATATTTATAATGTTTTAAAAAAATAAGTTGATATGTCATGCAGGGATAGGTATTTAGAAAACAAATCATCAAGGGAGAGGTGGACACCGATATGATGTCACCATCGCAATTGGAAGAAGCATTTGTTGAATTCTCGCACAACCTGCCCAAGCATGCGCCTGATGGTGTGATTGCCGTTGATCTGAATATGCTCTATGGTCTGGGTCTGCTTAAACATGAAAAATTCGACCAAGTGACAACACATGAAGACTTGATGCATTATTTCCATGTTTTGGAAACTCCTGATAAAGTCACGCTTTTTAATGAGCAATTCGTTGTTTGGATTTTACCTAAAATGCTCCAAGAAACTTCTGTGACAATAACATTTATTGCTCTGCTTCAAAACACCAAACCTCATCTAGAGATAGTTTTTTCAAACTCGGGCGTTTACAATACACCGAAGTTCATTTTGAAAGTCTTAGAGCATTTTCTGACGGAAGTAATCGACACGGAAGCGATTATCTCTTCAATCAATCGTCCGAAAGCATCATAGATCGTTGTAAGGCAAGTGCAATCTTCTGCGCAAGCTGACGATAAAGTGGCGATAGCACAGCATCTTGAGCACCTTCAATAGAATCCAATTGGCCTAAAGAAAAACTAATTGTTTTTTCCCGTTTCCCTTGAGCATTGATAAAAGAGACCTCTTTCAATGAATTGACATCAATATAATCGTAATCTGTCGATGTTGAGATGTTGAAAGGGCCCGCCACGACTTCTTCGGTAGATCCACGGGTTAAAGTCACTTGTGCAGTTAATGACCGGCGATTTTCTTGCGCCATTAGATTCCGCTCGATTTTTCCTTTTTTAGCCGTCAAATCATATTGAAATCCGACAATCTCATTCCTATCTCCGACAAGGATGACTTTTAAAACTAAATCCCCATCTTTTTTAACAAAATCGTAAAGGTCGGAGTTGGCTAGCTGCCGAATGAGTTCGGCTGTGAGCTGACCTTGAGCATCTCCTTCAACATAAGGGATTGAAATTGTCGTCTTATCATCAGATGCAGTGGTATGATAACCGCAGCTCGTGAAACTAAGCGCTAGCAGGCTTGCTAGTAAAAGGGGCTTCAGGTTCTGCAACAGGAGTGATCGCATTTGCTTGCTCTTGATTTTGGGTCTTCCCTATTTCTATAGTCTCTTCGTTGATCTTTTCAGATGGACGAAGAACATTCAGCCGTTTTTTAGAAAGCTCGGCTGTTTTCGTATTGGGGAAAGCTTTAACAATTTTAGAGTAATAGAGAACTGAAGCGTGAGGTTTTTTTGTTCTTTCGTAAAATTGGGCGATCTCATAGAAACTTTTTGCATAGACCTCTTGCATATCAGCCAAGATGTTCTCAGCAATTCCTAGCCGATCATCTGAAGGAAAATCTTGCCGGAATTTTTTCAAGTTGAGAGTCGCTAAGTCTAAAAAATCAGCATCGGGATACTTTTCTTTAGATTCAATCAAATAGACCCTGGCAATTTCAACGTATGCATCAGGAGCCAGCGCATGTTTAGGAAAACGGCGGATGAGCGTCTGAAAAATTTCAATACTCGATGTATATTCGTCTTCTTCTAGAACAAGCTTTCCTTTACCGAAGAGCGCCTTTGCAGCCAGATCATCATTAGGAAGAGCGTTGATAACTTCGTCGTAGATCTCGATCGCTTCACTTTTTGCAGGCATCCATCTAGGCAGAAGCTCTATGCCTCCGATGTGTTTCTTGTACCCATGGCAGAACTTCTCACCAATCTGAAATTTCAGTTCAATAGCTTCTCTAAAATGCTGCAAGGCCGTCTGGTTTTTGAGATAAGCGCTTAAGTACTGGTTAGCGATATCATAATCTTCTTTGTGGAAAAATCCCAATCCAAGAAAATAAAAAGCTTCTTGATAAAAGGGAGAGTCAGGAAAATTATGAACCATAATCGTCGACTGTTGAATAACGGCTTCCCAGTTTTCACTTTGGACAGCTTCTAACAAAAGTCCATAGTGCTCTTGCACAGACATCGTAGCGACTTGTTCTGCATTCATCACCTTGCCATTTTTGACAGTATAGGCAGCTGAAAGCGGAAGCGAAAGCAGTATCAAAGCTAAAAACAACTTTTTGATTGAGTACATATCTGATCCATTATGCAACTATTTTAGATAAAGTCAATCAACCCTAAAGCTATCATTTGAAGAGGGAATTACAAAACGTATTTTACGATTAATTTTTAACAAAATTCTTTATTAATCACCT
>WUUC01094772.1_pt1 | contig 19101 bp, 12 predicted proteins | sample 6278441 | NCBI WGS metagenome assembly WUUC01 (sample SAMN13675441, study PRJNA597444) | soil metagenome | isolation source: soil | place: USA: Washington | collected 2017-10 | reverse complement strand
CGAATGAAGAAATACAGTTAACGATACAGGGGCAAACCGTAAGTTCAAATTTTGGCACAATCGACTCTGCACAATATAATATGGAGCAGCTGTTAAATGCGGGTATTACAAACGACCTGTTCTCGCATCTTGAAACGACGTTTACAAAAGAAGAGGATGAACTGTTGCAGGAGTTGTCGGAGTTATCTTATAATGCTTATAAAGAGTTAAGAGACCATCCCTACCTGGCGGATTATTTATTGCAGGCCAGCCCTTTAAGATTCTATAGCGAAACGAATATCGGTAGCCGCCCTGCCAAACGTGGAGCAGGTTCAGGACTTACATTAAAAGATCTGCGGGCTATTCCGTTTGCAGGTTCCTGGAGCCAGTTAAAGCAAAATGTGACCGGCTTTTATGGTGTTGGTTCGTCGCTCAAAAAGATCGAAGAGAAGGGGAGGTTTGGGGCTGTAAAACAATTGTATAAAAACTCATTGTTCTTTAAAACGTTGCTTGATAATTGTGAAATGGCTATGCTGAAATCATATTTTCCGCTTACGGCGTATCTCAGTAAGCACAAACAGTTTGGTGAGATATGGCAAAAAATATTTGACGAATACGAATTGACGCGACAATACATTACCAAGCTCTCGGGACATACGGATCTCATGGCGGATTATCCTGTTGATCAACTTTCTATCCAGATGAGAGAAAGGATCGTATTGCCTTTACTAACGATTCAACAATATGCGCTGACAAAAATCAGGGAGATGGAAGAGCAACTGGTTACGGCTCCGATCAAAGAAACGTATGAGAAGCTAGTGATGCGTTGCTCATTCGGGATCATCAACGCGGGAAGGAACTCGGCTTAATATAAATGTTTCGAGATGAATAATAAGAACACGGATGACACGGACTAAATAAATATGCACGGATTTATCTGTGAGAATCCGTCGTACACATTTTTATTCGTGTTCCCTTCTCTTAAATTCCAGGGCTTCCTCAGAAAGAAAGGCTTTCGATCGAAAGCCTTTCTTTTTTATAAAACAAGATTGATGATCATTAGAACGCATAGATAGCGGCGAATAGAAAATTACCCATTGATTTGGTAGGAGCGCCATCTTTATCGATAAATACATTTTCGCTTCCATTATCAAAGCGTATTTCAGGAATAAAAGTGAATCCACCTTTTTTGAAATTTGCGGAAAGCGTAGTAGCAAAAATACTTCCCCCTACAGGAGCGCCACTGTACACTTTCAATTGGTCTTTATCGCTGAACAGTTCACCGCGAAGCGTAAGGCCGAGCCATGGTTGAGGATCAAAATTCAGGTATAGCGCAGAACCCCACCAATTCAATGCGTCGCTATTTTTCACGCCATCCCATCCTTTTACCGATGCATAGGTTCCATTGTAGCCTAGGCTGAATTTGTCACTGATCTTAGCTGTAACAACAGCATCGATCTGTGAAGATTTTGATGTATCCGGTGCTTGCCCGCTTACAAAGTTCAAATAGGCACTTATTTTTTCCAGGCCGATACTGTATTGGGCAAGGAAAAACTTTTTATTGATCTGGTCTGTTGGCGGAATGCGATAGTCGGTCGCATTGGCAACGCCAACCATAAATCCGTGTTTTCCTTTTGTTACATTGGCCTTGAAGCCTGTATGTGAAAAGGGTCCGTTTGTAAACATGTAGGACATACTATAGTTCTTATTGTATTGCGGGTCCAACACTTCATAGCCAACATGGGTGCCCCAGGTACCGAGCGTGAATGACAGCCATTCAGCAGGGGCGTAGCTCACATATAGTTGTTTAACGGCCTGGGTAATGCCATCGTCGGTGTAAGAGAAATTCCTGGCACGTGGTCCAAAGCCAAGATCAGCAACCGCACTTACTTTCGGGCCTTTGTGTTCAAATTTGACACTCGCCATCCCCAAGGCAAAACTATTATGGGTTTGTGTAAAGCTAGTAAAAGTATTAGCTGCGGTCTTGGCGAAATCATATTTGTAGTAGCCATCTACAGAGCCGGAAATTTTAAATGCCGGTTCATCCTCTGCAGCGGTGGAATCCTGTCCATTGGCAGGTAAGGAAATTATAAAAGCAAGAGCAGTCGCCGCCAAAGCGGCATTAAGTTTTTTTCGTAACATTGTATTACATTTTAGATGTTAAGGAAGGGCACAGCAGGTATGAACTTTTGCGAGAAGTTTATACCGATTTATCTGTGCCTTTTCTATTTGGTTTAAGGGATGCTGTTTGATCAGATCGTAGCTGCTTTCTCTTCTACAATGCCATTGTTACTTACGAGTAGGGTTCCCTGCAGGTATTTTTCGTTGTGTTGAGAAGCATCCAGTCCATCTTCTTCTTCCTGCGCAGTAACTCTTAATGGAAGGACGAAGTTGATGAATTTGAATATGACGAACGACACACTGAAGCTGTAAGCAACCGCGATCAGCATCGCTTTTAGCTGCGTGAAAAAGAAGGCGGAGTTGCCATAAAAAAGACCATCTGCACCTACACCATTTACAGCTTTGGTGGCAAAAATTCCCGTCATTAACATACCGACCATACCTCCAACACCATGACAAGGGAATACATCAAGGGTGTCGTCGAGTGTAGATTTTTGTTTATAATACACAACGATATTAGAAACGATAGCAGCGAATGCACCAATAAATACACTTTGTGGAATTGCCACGAAACCAGCTGCTGGTGTAATGGCAACCAGGCCTACTACTGCACCTATACAAAAACCAAGTACGGAAGGTTTTTTGCCGCGCATTACATCAAAGAACATCCAGCTCAAACCGGCGGCGGCGGCGGCAGTGTTGGTAGTGGCAAAAGCGGAAACAGCCAGGGAATTAGCGCCCAAAGCAGAGCCAGCATTGAAGCCAAACCAGCCAAACCAAAGTAATCCGGTGCCGATTAACACATACGGAATATTTGCCGGGGGAATTTCTTTATGATCTCTATGTACCTGGCGGCGCTTTAATACCAATGCACCTGCAAGTGCAGCACAACCGGCAGAAATATGGACCACAGTACCGCCGGCGAAATCGAGTGCTCCCATCTGGAAGAGGAAGCCTTCGGGGTGCCAGCTCCAATGCGCAAGTGGTGCGTATACGAAAATGGCGAACAGTACAATAAATAGAATATACGCGGTGAAACGGATACGCTCTGCAACAGCACCAACCACCAGGCCGGGAGTAATTATCGCAAACATTAGTTGAAACATGGCGAATAGCGACTTGGGAATTGTAGGACCACCGGGCCAGGGCTCACCTGAATTAACACCCTTGAAAAACAGGTGAGTGGTAGGATCGCCGATAAGGCCGTTGATTGATTCACCAAAACAAAGACTGTAACCGAAGCATACCCAAATCACACTGACAACCCCGGCGGCAACCACACTTTTGATCATGGTGGAGATAACGTTCTTCCGATGTACCATCCCGCCATAAAAAAAAGCGAGGCCGGGAGTCATCAAAAATACCAAGGCCGTTGCCACAATGATCCATGCGATGTCAGCAGAATTATATTTGCTGGTATCGGCGAAATCGGCCACCGGTTTTACAAAAATGGAAAGAAGGGCGACGATTGATAAAATCAGGAAGGGCATTACTTGTTTAGCTGTTTTTTTGCTCATACGCGTGGTTTAAATATTAATTATAAATGTAATGCTGAAAATTAAAACCTAAATTAAAGAAATTGCGTATTGAAAACTAAAAATTGTTCATTTTTTTTAGTAAAAATGTTTCAAAAAATGAGTTTGCAAACAAAATATTAAACACTTAAAAAATATATAATATGTTTGAAAGCAATCGAAAATACTGTTTCGTTGTAAGGCACTGACTTTCAATTCAGGACAGCGAGGATGTTTCTAATTCTTTCTTTTTGGAAAATCAACCGTTGCGTTTAATATTATTGCCGTGCAGATTCTTTCACAGGCGAGTAAAAGCGAATAGGAGTTTACGTAGTTAAAACATTGGCTGTTTTGAAACTTTTTGCCCCTGAGTGTGTAGCAGAACAAGATGTAGCAATTCTTTGATAGACTGGTTAATCTATAGTCAGGAAAAAGACAGCATGCATCTTATCAAATGCAAATAAAAAAACGATACCATTGGTATCGTTGTCACAAAATGAAAATTTTCGTGTTACAATGAATACACTTGCAGCACCGCATCCCTGCTTTCTAAAACCGAGGAACCATTGCTTAAGAATTCATCAACTTTTCTTGCACATTCTCTTCCTTCGCTGATAGCCCAAACAACAAGAGATTGTCCACGACGAATGTCACCGGCAGCAAATATCTTAGATAAATTAGTTTGGTAATTTTTCTCCGTTGCTTTTACATTTCCTCTTTCATCTTTTTCTATTTCCAATTGATTGAGCAGGCCTTCATGTTGCGGATGTACAAAACCCATCGCTAATAAAGCCAGTTCACAAGGAATATTTCTTTCGCTTCCTGGTCTTTCTTCAAACCGGGCAGGGCGGCCGTCGTCCGAAGCTTTCCATTCCAGGTCAACGATCTTCACTGCTTTCAGGTTATCATTTTCATCACCAATGAATTCCTTGGTAGCAATGGACCAGTTCCTTTCACATCCTTCTTCATGCGATGAAGTTGATTTTAATACCATCGGGTAAGTAGGCCATGGCATAAAGGGTGTTCTGTCAGAAGGTGGTTTGGGTAATAATTCAAACTGTGTTACAGACTTTGCAGCATGACGATTGGAAGTGCCGACACAATCGGAACCTGTATCACCTCCGCCAATCACCACCACGTTCTTGCCTGACGCAAAAATATTTTCAGGTAAAATATTACTTTCTATTCCGGCATTGGCTAAAGGATCTAAACCGGCATTGCGTTTATTTTGCTGCTTTAAAAATTGCATGGCAAAATATACACCTTTCAGATCACGGCCCGGAATATCAAGATTTCTTGGCACCGTAGAACCACAGGCTAATACAATAGCATTGTACTCTCGCAAAAGATCATTGACATTGACATTAACGCCGACATTGGCATTGCATTGGAACGTAATACCTTCTTCTTCCATCAATTTTATTCTTCTGTCCACCACCCATTTTTCCAACTTGAAATCAGGGATACCATATTGCAATAACCCACCGGGCTTATCATCTCTTTCAAATACGGTAACGGTATGCCCGGCATAATTCAATTGCGCTGCTGCCGCCAGTCCCGCCGGTCCTGAGCCGATCACCGCTACTTTTTTGCCTGAGCCTAAATTAGGTTTTCTTGGTTTTACAAATCCTTTTTCAAAAGCAATCTCAATGATGTGTTTTTCTATTTCCTCAATAGCTACCGGCGGCTGGTTGATACCGAGTACACAAGCGGATTCGCAGGGTGCCGGGCAAATGCGGCCCGTGAACTCAGGAAAATTATTGGTTGATGTCAATATATCATAAGCTTCCTTCCAATCTTTGCGATAAACAGCATCGTTGAATTCCGGTATCACATTACCCAAAGGGCAACCGCTATGACAAAACGGTACGCCACAGTTCATACACCGTGCTGACTGTTGGTTGAGCTTATCTTCATTGAATTTTTCTACAAATTCATTGTAATGCTGTAATCTTTCCTGCACCGGTTTTTTGTCCGGCAGCTCTCTCGTAAATTCTTTAAATCCTGTTGGTTTACCCATCGTATTAATATGCTAATAAGATAATTTAAAAATTAGAAATTGACAGATCATGCTCTCTTATCCTTCAAGACCTCAGTTTTAATAACTTGTTGGGCTTGCAGTGCTTTTTTATAATCTGTCGGAAATACTTTTACAAAATATTTTAACTGGTTGCCCAAATCGTCGAGAATAAATTTTGCTACCGTACTGCCTGTATATTCATAATGCTTCTGGATCATAGTGAACAATTCATTTTTATCATTCAGGTCACATTCATCCAGGTCAACCATTTCTGTATTGCAATTTTCCCTGAACTTATTATTTACATCATATACATAAGCAATACCGCCGCTCATACCTGCTGCAAAGTTGCGGCCCGTATCGCCAATTATCACAACCCTTCCACCCGTCATGTATTCGCAACCATGATCACCAACACCTTCGACAACTACATGGGCTCCAGAGTTGCGGACACCAAACCGTTCACCAGCTTTACCCCGGATAAATGCTTCACCGGATGTAGCGCCATACAAAGCTACATTCCCAATGATGCTGTTTTCTTCAGGAACAAACGATGCTTTTTTATCAGGATAGATGATCAGCCTTGCTCCACTCAATCCTTTTCCAAAATAATCATTGGCATCTCCTTCCAGTTCAAGCGTAACACCTTTTGTATTGAAGGCGGCAAAACTCTGTCCTGCAGTGCCCGTGAATTTAAAATGAATAGTATCATCAGGTAGGCCGGCTCCTTTATAGATTTTGGTTATTTCATTTGACAAAATGGTGCCGGCAGTACGGTCAGTATTTTTAATATCAAATGAGGCCTTTACTTTTTGTTGTGATGCTAATGCAGGCTTTGCAGCTTCGAGTAATTTCCAGTCTAACACATCAGCAATTCCATGATCCTGCTCTTCCATATTGTAGAGACCCGTATACGCAGACGCAGGTTCTCTGTATAAAATAGGAGACAGGTCAAGCCTGCTATATTTCCAATGCGTGATATTTTCTCTCGGCTCAAGATTCTCCACCTGGCCCACCATTTCATTCACTGTTTTATAACCAAGTTCAGCCATTATCTCTCTTAACTCCTGTACAATGAATTTGAAAAAGTTAACAACATGATCAGGATTGCCTGTAAAACGTTTTCTTAATTCAGGATCCTGTGTGGCTACGCCTACAGGACAGGTATTCATATGGCATTTACGCATCATGATACATCCTTCGACGATTAATGCTGCAGTAGCAATTCCCCATTCTTCCGCGCCTAGTAGTGCAGCGACAGCAATGTCACGGCCGGTTTTCATTTGCCCATCTGCCTGGACAACTACGCGGCTGCGCAATTTATTTTTTACCAGGGTTTGGTGAGTTTCAGCAAGACCAAGTTCCCACGGCAGGCCTGCATGGCGAATAGAACTTACCGGTGATGCACCCGTTCCCCCATCATGACCGGCAATTAAAACTACATCCGCTTTGGCTTTGGTAACTCCGGCGGCAATCGTGCCCACACCTGCTTTACTTACCAGCTTCACACTTATTCTTGCTTTGCGGTTCGCATTTTTCAAATCAAAAATTAATTGCGCAAGATCCTCAATAGAATAAATATCGTGGTGGGGCGGGGGAGATATCAAACCTACACCCGGAGTAGAATGTCTGGTTTTACCGATCCATTCATCTACTTTATGGCCTGGTAATTGTCCGCCTTCGCCGGGCTTGGCGCCCTGTGCCATTTTTATCTGCAATTCATCTGCTTCCGTAAGATATAAACTTGTTACACCAAACCTCGCTGATGCTACTTGTTTAATGGAACTCCGCATCGAATCACCGTTGGGCAGAGGGTCATATCTTCTTTCATCTTCACCGCCTTCACCCGTATTGCTTTTACCGCCAAGACGATTCATCGCTATGGCTAGTGTAGTATGTGCTTCCCAGGAGATAGAGCCAAAGCTCATAGCACCGGTAGCAAACCGTTTGTAAATTTTTTCCGCAGGTTCTACTTCATCGATAGATATAGAAGGCCGGTTCTTTTTAAATTGAAACAAGCTCCTGAGTGTACATGCTTTTTCCCCCTGGTCGTTTACAAGCTTTGTATATTTTTTGAAAATGCTGTAATCATTTTTCCTGGTGGCATCCTGCAACAAATGAATGGTCTGGGGGTTGAATAAATGGAATTCGCCTTTACGCTTCCATTGATAGACGCCACCAACAGGTAAGCGATCAACTGGTATATCTTTCCTGCTAAATGCAAAGAAATGTTTTGCCAATGCCTCCCTCGCTATTTCATCGAGGCCCATTCCTTCTATTCTTGATGTAGCGCCGGTGAAATATTTTTCGACAACATCATTATTAAGTCCCAGGATCTCAAATATCTGCGCTCCCTGGTAGGACTGCAGCGTCGAGATCCCCATTTTTGAAAACACCTTCAGCAATCCATCATTGATCGCTTTGATATAATTCTTCTTTAGTTCATCGTGCGTTAAAGTTGTATTTAACTTCCCTGTTTCCTTCATGTCCCTGATAGACGATAAAGCGAGATAGGGATTTATAGCTGTTGCGCCAAAAGCGATCAGGCATGCAAAATGGTGTACTTCCCATGCATCGCCGGCTTCCACAATGATACCTACCTGACCACGCATACCCTTGCGGATAAGATGATGGTGAATAGCGGCAACTGCTAATAAACAGGGAATAGGCGCATGATCAGAATCGATTGCCCTGTCCTGCAATATCAAAACTTTAAAGCCATCCTGTACGGAATCCACGGCGTACCGGCAGAGACGATCCAATGCTGCTTTTAATGAACCGGGCTTACCGTTGGCGCGGAAATAACACTGTAATGTTTTCGCCTGGAAAAGACCAGTATCGATACTTCTTATTTTTTCAAGCTCATGATTGTTTAGTATGGGTTGTTTCAACGCTACACTATGACAGGTCAATGGATCTTCCAGTAATAAATTTCCATTGTTTCCTGCAAAACTTGCCAATGACATCACCAAACGTTCACGTATCGGATCGATTGGCGGATTGGTAACCTGTGCAAATAATTGTTTGAAATAACTGCTCAGGTGTTGTGGCTGATCGCTTAAAATAGCCAAAGGCGTATCAGACCCCATTGAACCCAGGGGTTCTTTTCCATCCACCGCCATAGGTGCTATTATATTGTCAAGATCTTCCGTGGTATAGCCAAATGCTTTCTGGTATTTGAACACATGATCATGTTCAAGGTGAGTAAAAGTGATCCTTGGCTCGGGTAACTCTTCCAGCCGGATTTTATATTTATTCAACCATTCACCATAAGGTTTTTGTGAGCAGATCTCTTTTTTCAGTTCTTCATCGCTGATGATCTTTCCTTTTTCCATATCCACCACGAACATCTTACCGGGTTGCAGTCTTCCTTTTTCTTTGATCATCGACGGGTCAACAGGAAGCACACCTGTTTCAGATGCCATGATCACACGATCATCTGTGGTTACGCAATATCGGGAGGGCCTCAAACCATTTCTGTCTAATGTAGCACCGATTATCTTTCCGTCGGTGAAAGAGATAGAAGCAGGCCCGTCCCATGGCTCCATGAATGCTGAATGGAATTCATAAAAAGCTTTTTTAACAGGATCCATTTGTTCGTTACCATCCCATGCTTCGGGTATCAGCATCATCATCACATGCGGCAATGAACGGCCGGTCAATGTGAGCAACTCGATCATATTATCAAGACAGGCGGAATCGCTTTGACCTTCTGTTACGATAGGTAACAGCATTTCCATTTCCTCTTTTGTAAAATAAGGAGAAATAAATCCTTTCTCACTTGTCTTTAGCCAGTTTAAATTTCCCTGCAACGTATTGATTTCCCCATTGTGAGCAATGAAGCGAAACGGTTGGGCAAGTTTCCACGATGGGAAAGTATTGGTAGCAAAACGTGAATGAACCAGGCCAAAAGCACTGACCATTCTTTTGTTTCCAAGATCGGTAAAATATTTTCTTACCTGGTTACTGGTAAGCTGTCCCTTGTAGACGATCGTTTTGTAAGAAAGCGAAGCGATATAAAAACCGATCTCATCTTTCTTGACGGTATTTAAAATGGTATGGCTTGAAAAATTGCGAAGCACGAACAATTTGCGTTCAAACTCCTCAGGGTTAGAAATGTGATCGGGGCATGCTATAAATACATGTTCCATTTCCGGTTCGACGCTTAATGCGGTAGGACCGATATCACTGGTATTAACGGGAACCTTCCGATATGCAAGAATTTCGAGGCCTAATATTTCCGCTGTGCGGTTAAATATTTCGCGGCATTCTTCCCGCAGCCGGATTTCTTTGGGAAAGAATATCACCCCCACACCATATTTACCAAACGATGGAAGATGAACTCCAAGCTTTACACATTCATCAAAGAAAAATTCATGTGGCATTTGTATCATAATGCCGGCGCCGTCACCACTATTGGCATCGCAACCGCAGGCGCCGCGATGTTCCATGTTTTCCAATACTGTCAACGCATCGGAAATGTATTGGTGGGATTTGTTGCCCTTGATATTCGCGACAAAGCCGATACCACAGGCATCATGCTCATAAGAAGGGTGATATAAACCAGTATTGCTTGCCATGGGCAAAGTAGTAGTTTTTAGAAAAATTGTAATAAAGTATCGTAAAGGTTAAACGTATGGCAAGTAACCCTGTAATTTACCCTTTTTTCGTCAAAGAAACCGGGGCTATTATCACTAAATTTTCCACAACATATGTACGGCTAATTAGTGTTTGTTAGTCACTATCCGGATGATCAGCAGCAGGATTTATACCATTGTTTATTTTTCGGGAGCTACACGAGGTAGCCAAACAATGTATCATTTTTATTGAGTTCCGTGTAGCTCATCCTGCAATCGTCTAGGTTCTTCATCAATACCTCGTAATCCCCCTTGCTTTGCAGTTCGATACCTACCAACGCCGGACCGTTTTCTTTATTGGTTTTTTGCATGTACTCAAAACGGGTGATGTCATCGGTGGGCCCCAGGATGTTGTTTACAAATTCTTTTAAAGCGCCCGGGCGTTGTGCAAAGTTTATCAGGAAGTAATGCTTCAATCCTTCGTACTGCAGACTTCTTTCTTTGATCTCCTGCATCCTGTCAATATCATTGTTGCTACCGCTGATGATACAAACTACATTCTTCCCTTTTATTTCTGCTGCATAATCGTCGAGAGCCGCAATCGATAAAGCACCTGCGGGCTCTACGACTATCGCATCTTCATTGTACAGTTTCAAAATAGTAGTACAAATTTTTCCCTCTGGCACAAGGCGCATATCGTCAAGCACATCTTTGCAGATAGCAAAAGTGAGATCACCCACCCGTTTTACCGCGGCTCCATCAACGAACCGTTCAATATTCGACAACGTAACAGGATGGCCCGCTTTCAACGCTTCATACATAGAAGGGGCGCCTTCGGGCTCCACCCCAATGATCTTTGTTTTTGGTGAAAAAGTTTTGAAATAGGATCCCACACCTGAACTCAATCCTCCACCGCCTACGGGTACAAAAACATAATCAATGTCCTGGTTATCGGCTAATATTTCCATTGCAACTGTAGCCTGCCCTTCAATGATCCGGTGATCATCGAAGGGAGGTACGAAAGTCATCATATTATCTTCGGTAAATTGTTTTGCTGAAATGGCGCAATCATCGAATGTATCACCTACCAGTTTGATCTCAATACTATTCTCGCCAAACATCCTGGTCTGGTTGACCTTTTGTTTTGGTGTGATAATGGGCATGAATACAACACCTTTAACCCCAAGTTTTTTACAGCTATAAGCAAAGCCTTGCGCATGGTTGCCCGCGCTGGCACAGACTACTCCCTTTGCCAATTGCTCTTTCGGTAAACTACTCATCATGTTATAGGCTCCACGTAGCTTATAGCTGCGAACCACCTGCAGATCCTCTCTTTTTAAATACACGTTGCACTGGTATTTGCGTGAGAGATTAGCATTCAACTGGAGCGGTGTCCGGTTCACAATACCGTGTAAACGTTCGGCTGCTTCAGTAAAATGCAAAAAGGAAATTGTTGTTGCCAGTTCTTCCATTTACTTTGTTATTTCTTGCGTCACAAAATATGCACGTAGGCTTAAAAATATTAACCTACCGATTCTGTTTTTTCAGTCTGCTGCCGAAAGGCTTCTTTTACAGGAGAGTCAGCTTCTTCAGCAACCGGTTTTTGATTTTCGGGCCTGAGGCTTCTTACCGTTTTTCCAGCCTGCCACAATTCACTTTCACGAAGTTCTTTTAGTTCTACTTCCAATTTCTCGCGATAATCCGGTTGTGAATTCAGGTCAATAGAGCGTTGTGATTCTTTGCCAGAGGCTACACTCTCATACAATTCTTTGAATACCGGGGCAGTGGCATCGCGGAATTTTTTCCACCAGTCCAGGGCGCCCCGCTGCGCTGTGGTTGAGCAATTGGCATACATCCAGTCCATGCCGTTTTCGGCTACCAACGGCATCAGCGATTGTGTTAGCTCTTCCACGGTTTCATTGAATGCTTCGGAAGGTGTATGACCTTTATCTCTCAACACCTGGTATTGAGCCGCGAAGATGCCTTGTATTGCACCCATCAACGTTCCCCTTTCGCCGGTGAGATCAGAGTATACTTCTTTTTTGAAATTGGTTTCAAATAGGTAACCACTGCCTACTGCAATACCTAACGCAACTACTCTTTCAAATGCTTTACCGGTTGCATCCTGGAAAATGGCATAAGAACTATTTAGTCCACGCCCTTGTAAGAACATTCTGCGCAATGAAGTGCCGGATCCTTTTGGCGCCACCAGGAATACATCCACATCTTTTGGAGGAATGATACCGGTTTGTTCGTTGAATGTAATGCCAAATCCATGAGAGAAGTATAACGCCTTACCGGGGGTCAGATGTTTTTTAACGGTTGGCCACAGCGCTATTTGCGCAGCATCACTTAATAAATAGCAAATGATGGTGCCACGTTGCAAGGCCTCTTCAATTTCAAACAATGTTTCGCCCGGTACAAACCCATCGCGAACGGCTTTATCCCAGGTTTTTGAATCTTTACGCTGACCAACGATAACATTGATACCGTTATCTTTTTGGTTCAACGCCTGGCCGGGGCCCTGTACGCCATAACCTATCACTGCTACTGTTTCATTTTTTAAAACTTCCTGTGCTTTTGCCAGCGGAAATTCTTCTCTTGTTACGACATTTTCCAATGTGCCGCCAAAATTTAATTGTGCCATTTTTTATTTGTTTAAAAGTTTAGTATTTATTGTTTTATTTTTTGTGTTACCAGCTTTTGTAATTCTGCTCATCGTTCCTTGCGTCGCACCCGATAGCTATGGGGTATTGTACTGCTTATCTCTATTCACCTTTTTGGCCTCATCCTCTTATCCTTCCCGTCGGAAGAAGGATGGCGCAACAATGCAAAACCAAGCTTCATCACTATCACATCAACTTCGGTTCTCTACTCATCATTTTCGAAGAACTTTATTATCAAGATTTTCAAAAAGCGTGGGCTGTGTTCAGATAGCCTTCTCCCTTTACGGGTAGGTCGGGATGGGGTTCTCTTACATACTAAACACCTCATCCTGTTTATCCAAAAACTCATTTTCTATCAATTCTTCACCCGGGTCTTTTCGTTCAAACGCTTTTAAGCGATCATGGAAACTCCGGCTATCTTTAATAATGGCAACTCTTGCACTGCGGACAAACTCGATCAGGCCATAAGGCTCCAGTACTTTTACCAGTTTATCTATTTCTTCATGATGACCGGTTGTTTCGAAAACGATATAGTCTTTTCTTATGGCAACAGCCCTTGCACCAAATTCCCGTAATAACCGTTCCACTTTTACTTTTTCGGCTATTTCGTCGGTAGATACTTTATACAAAGCCATTTCCTGCCAAACTATATCATCATCCGTATTATAAAACGCTTTTAAAATATCGACCTGCTTTTCAATCTGCCGTACCAGTCTTTTTACAACTTCTTCTATTTCCTGGATCACAATAGTAAAGCGATGAATGCCTTCTATTTCACTGGGAGAAGTATTCAGGCTTTCGATATTTATTTTTCGCCTTGAGAAAATAGTTGACACACGGCTGATGATGCCGATCTGATTTTCGGTATAAACTGTTATTGTATATTCCTGTTTCTGCATAAACTTGTTTGTTTATTTTATTGCTATTATAATAAGCCCTGTTGACCAATTCAATTTTGTTATCGACAAATCATTCCGGCCCTCTATTTTATCTATAAGCTCCTTTACTTTTATATCATGTCCCACAGGCCAGTTAGGTTGCGGCAGCATATCGTCAATGATATATAAGCCGCCCGATTTCAACATATCAATGGTTTCTTCAAACAGGTCATACTTACCCGGCATAGCGTCTGCGAAAATGAGATCGAATTTTTCACCTGTATATGTCTTTATCCATTCGTACGCATTAGCTATTATAAACTCAACACGGCTGTCCTCAATATGTTTTTTCGCCACTTCGATCAGCAATGAATTGTTTTCAACGGTTAGTAAAGAACTGTTGTCGCTCATTCCTGCCACTATCCAACTAGTCGCAAGCCCGGTGCCTGTACCCAGTTCGAGCAGCTTGCCGGATGGTTTCGATGCCGCCAGTGTTTTCAACAGACTACCTGTGTAAACATCAGAAGCCATATTGAATTTCAATTCAATGCCTGCTTCCTTTATTTTCTCGTATTGGTCCGGAATGCTATTAATCATTGTATCGTTCATATACTTACTGATCTAAGAGAAACAATTATTCTTCTGCCAGCCAGGGATCTTTTATAATTCCTCCTTGCATAAAATGATCTCGGCAACACCACGCCCCTGTGGTACCATAGGAAATACATTATTTTCTTTACCCACCATTACTTCCAATAAAAAGCTACCATCATTATCCAGCATTTCTTTCAATGCTTTTTTCAAATCGACTCTTGCACTAATGCTTTTGCCGGGAATACCAAATCCTTTTGCTACCTGCACAAAATCCGGGCTGGTGATGTCGACAAATGAATATCTTTTTTCATGAAACAGTTGTTGCCATTGACGCACCATACCAAGGAACTGGTTGTTGAGAATAATGATCTTTACGTTAGGTTTGAACTGCATGATCGTTCCCAATTCCTGCAAGGTCATTTGAAAGCCACCGTCACCAATAATGGCAACCGTGGTTCTTGAAGGATCACCAAAAGTGGAACCGATTGCTGCCGGTAATGCAAAACCCATTGTGCCTAATCCACCGCTGGTGACATTACTTTTGCTTTGATTGAATTTAGCATAGCGGCAGGCTACCATCTGGTGCTGACCAACATCTGTTACAATTATGGCATTGCCTTTTGTGAGTTCATTGAGTTCTCTTATTACTTCACCCATCGTGAGTATATCACTGGTGGGATTGAGCTCCTCCTTTATAACCTTATCTTCTTCTTTTTGCTGGTAATCTTTGAATTTTTGTATCCACTGAGGATATAGTTTCGTCTCAACCAGCCCGGTTAACAAGGGTAGTGTCTCTTTACAGTCTCCCCATACACCAACAGTTGCTTTTACGTTCTTGTCAATCTCGCTGGGGTCTATATCTAGGTGGATGATCGTGGCTTGCTTGGCATATTTATCCAAACGCCCGGTTACACGATCATCGAAACGCATACCGATAGCGATTAATACATCGCATTCATTCGTTAGAACATTTGGGCCATAATTTCCGTGCATACCCAGCATCCCAACACTCAACGGATGATCAGTAGGAATAGCACTCATGCCGAGGATCGTCCAAGCGGCAGGGATACCGGCTTTTTCAATAAATGCTTTGAATTCTTTTTCCGCTTTTCCTAATATCACGCCTTGTCCGAAAATAACGAATGGTCTTTCTGCGGCGTTGATCAATTTCGCTGCTTCTTCGATGTATTCTTTTCTTACAATGGGTTTGGGACGATAGCTCCGGATATGATCACATTTGGTATAACCATCGTAATCGAATTTTTGTAACTGTGCATTTTTGGTGATATCAATTAATACCGGACCGGGTCTGCCGCTTTTTGCGATATAAAACGCTTTTGCTAACACGGAAGGAATTTCCGTAGCATCCGTAACCTGGTAATTCCATTTGGTGACCGGCGTTGTGATATTGATTACGTCTGTTTCCTGGAAAGCATCCGTACCCAGTAAATGAGCAAATACCTGGCCGGTGATACAAACAACAGGAGTAGAATCGATCATTGCGTCAGCAAGACCCGTAACCAAATTAGTAGCGCCGGGGCCACTGGTAGCGAATACCACGCCGGCTTCGCCGGAAACTCTTGCGTAGCCTTGCGCCGCATGTATAGCGCCCTGTTCATGGCGGACCAAAATATGCGTCAGCTTTTCTTTATAATCATATAGTGCATCGTAGATCGGCATGATAGCGCCACCGGGATAGCCAAAAATTGTACTTACATTTTCTGCAATGAAGGCTTCGAGAACGGCTTCGCTTCCGCTAATTGAAGCCCCCGTTCCGCCTACCGGCGGAGGGCTTTGAAGAGCCTGTTCTTTTGAGGTTTCTTTTATTTTTTGTAAAGTCTCCATAATATTTGTTTTAATCATCAGTTTCAAATCTGTTCTTCAGCCTAAGTTCCCCTTTAGGGGACAGGGGTTATTCATCCGTTACACAACCCTCACTTGCATCCTTCACTTGTTTCGCATATTTGTATAAAAGACCTTTTGTTGCTTTTAATGCCGGTTGTTTCCAGTTGGCTCTTCGTTTTGCAATCTCTTCATCGCTGACTTTTAAGTTGATGGTATTTTTAACAGCATCCAGTTCTATTACATCGTTGTCATTTACCAGGGCTATCAATCCACCATCGTATGCTTCGGGTGTGATATGACCAACGACGAATCCATGTGTTCCACCGCTGAATCTTCCGTCGGTGATCAAGGCAACTGATTTTCCAAGACCCGCACCAATGATCGCAGACGTTGGCTTTAACATCTCCGGCATTCCCGGTCCGCCTCTTGGTCCTACATACCTGATCACCACCACATCGCCGGGTTGTATTTTGCCGGAGTTGATACCGGCGATGAGTTCGAATTCGCCATCAAATACTCTTGCGGGACCTATAAATTTTTCACCTTCTTTGCCACTGATCTTTGCCACACTTCCTTTTTCTGCGAGATTGCCATACAATATTTGCAGGTGCCCCGTTTTCTTCAGGGGCTGTTCGACCGGATAAATGATCTTTTGTTTTTCAAAATCCAGGTCCGCAACACTGGCTAAATTCTCTGCTATCGTTTTGCCTGTTACCGTCAAACAATCGCCATGCAATAAACCTTTTTGCAATAAATATTTCATAACGGATGGCACACCGCCATGGTCATGAAGATCCTGCATCAAATACTTTCCGCTGGGTTTAAAATCGGCCAGTACAGGAATCTTATCGCTGATGGTTTGAAAATCATCCTGCGAAAATTCCAGATCAACGCTTTTTGCCATAGCGATAAAATGAAGCACTGCATTGGTACTACCGCCTAAAACCATGATAACGGTTGCGGCATTTTCAAATGCTTTTCTCGTCATGATATCAGATGGCTTAATATCATTTTCCATCAAATGACGGACAGCTTTTCCTGCAGCTAAACATTCATTCTTTTTATCTTCACTCAGTGCCGGATTTGAAGATGAATACGGTAAACTCATTCCCAATGCTTCGATAGCTGAGGCCATCGTATTAGCTGTATACATACCACCGCAGGCGCCGGCTCCCGGGCAACTATTCATCACGATACCTTTAAAATCTGCTTCGCTCAACTGTCCCGCTATTTTTTTTCCGAGAGCTTCAAAAGCCGATACGATATTTAAGTCTTCGCCATTGTAATGACCCGGTGCGATAGTACCTCCATAAACCATGATGGCAGGACGGTTCAAACGACCCATAGCCATGATTGATCCGGGCATATTTTTATCACAACCCGGCAACGCAATGAGGGCATCATAATATTGTGCACCACAAACAGCTTCGATTGAATCCGCTATGATGTCGCGGCTCACCAAGGAGTAGCGCATGCCATCCGTACCGTTACTGATGCCATCGCTTACGCCAATCGTATTAAAGATCAATCCTACTAAATCATTATCCCACACACCTTGTTTTACGATCTTTGCCAATTCGTTCAAGTGCATATTGCAGGTATTGCCATCGTAGCCCATACTCACCACACCCACCTGTCCTTTCTTGAGATCCTCGTCTGTTAGTCCTATCCCGTACAACATGGCTTGTGCAGCCGGTTGTGTAGGGTCCTGTGTAATCGTCTTTGAATATTTATTAAGTTCCATTATGCTTGAGCTAAAGAGTGTTTAAATTCCTTTTCTATTACTTTGTGTTTATAGGCATCTTGAATTGTCTTTCCTGTGGTTTGATTCCAGGGAACAGCAAATTTGATATCATCAATACTTTCCCACCCGATCACTTCGGCTGCAGTACCGCAGAAGAAGGCAGCGTCTGCTTCTTTCAATTCGTCAATTGTAAATAGCTTTTCTTCCACAGGTATATTCATCTCATGGCACAGTTCTATCACTGTTGCTCTTGTAATGCCCGGCAAAATATTTCCCGTTGATGGTGTAAATAACTTTCCTTTTTTTTCAAAAAATACATTGGCGCCTGGTCCTTCTGCTACGTATCCATTCATATCATTCAGCAATGCTTCATCAAATCCTGCAGCTTTGGCTTCCTGGCTTGCTAAGATTGAATTCACATAGTGACCGGACGCTTTAGCTTCTATCTTAAAACCTTTTGGATTGGGGCGTTCAAAAGATGAGGTCATCACCCTTATTAGTTTTTCGCCGAGAAATGGTTCCATTTCCCAGGCTTCAATAACTATAAAAGAATTTTTGTTAGGAGTGAAACTCATATTGGCAGGTGCATAAATTACGGGCCTGATATAGGCATCCTGTAAATTGTTTTTCTTCAACACGGTGTATGTAGCAGCAATCAATTCACTTGTCTCAAAAGGATAGGGCATGTTCAGGGCGGCTGCCGATCTTTTCAAACGATTGTAATGTTCTAGTTGTTTAAAGATCTTCGTTTCACCTGTCACTGTTCTGTATGAACGTATTCCTTCAAATACGGCATAGCCATAATGTAAGGACTGGCTATAAAAGTCTGTTTTAGCTTCTGATGCTTTTACAAAATCTCCATTGTGATAAATAATCGTATTCTCGTTGTAATACATAGTTGTTAATTTTTTCTTTGTTTTATGCAGGTGCAAATAAAAAAACCCGCCTTTTTGGAGGCGGGTCTTAGTATTTCGATTCGTTTATTTATACTAGTGTTCCTCCTCCGTTTGGTGCAGGTATAATAATGACCACCACAAGAATAATCGCGGCTACTGAAACAAAAACATTATATATACTACTCTTCAACATGAGGGGAATTGTATTGCGAATATACTCCCGCCAATTTAAAAAACAAAGAACTTTTTTGTCTGGACTGTGATTTT
>WUUC01162371.1_pt1 | contig 19104 bp, 14 predicted proteins | sample 6278441 | NCBI WGS metagenome assembly WUUC01 (sample SAMN13675441, study PRJNA597444) | soil metagenome | isolation source: soil | place: USA: Washington | collected 2017-10 | reverse complement strand
TCGAGGGCTCCCAGGACTGGGACCTGGTGCTGAAGGTGACCGAGCGCGCCCGCAAGGTCGTCCACGTGCCCCGCGTCCTCTACCACTGGCGCGCGCTGGAGACCTCGACCGCGGGCCGCGGCGTCGAAGCGAAGCCGTGGGCGTTCGAAGCCGGGCGGCGGGCGATCCAGGCCCACTGCGAACGGATCGGCCTGCAGGCCGAGGTCGAGCGCGACGAGGGCCGCCCCGGCGTCTATCACCTGCGCCCGGCGCTGACCCGTGAACCGAAGATCAGCATCCTGATCCCGACCAACGGCCAGCGGCGCGAAGTCCGCTACCGGCAGGTGACCCTGGTCGAGCACTGCATGCGCAGCATCGTCGAGAGCTCGAGCTACGGCAACTACGAGATCGTCTGCGTCGCCGACACCTCGACCGAGCCGGGCGTGCTCGCCAACCTGGAGGCGATCGCCGGCGAGCGGCTGCGGACCGTCCCCTACGAGGACGCGTTCAACTTCGCGGCCAAGATCAACCTCGGCGCCGCCAACGCCGAGGGCGAGCTGCTGCTCCTCCTCAACGACGACATGGAGGTGATCACCCCGGACTGGCTGGAGCGGATGGCGATGTACGCGCAGCACCCGGAGATCGGCGCGGTCGGCGCCCAGCTGCTCTGGGAGGACGGCCGGGTCCAGCACGCCGGCGTGCAGTTCGAGGGCGGGCTTCCCGGCCACCCCTTCCGCGGCTTCACCCGCGGCTTCAAGGGCTACGCCAACAACACCCACCTGGCGCAGAACCTGCTCGCGGTGACCGGCGCCTGCCTGATGACCTCGGCCGCCGCCTTCCAGCGGGTCGGGGGACTGCCGACCGAGCTGCCGGTCAACTACAACGACGTCGACTACTGCCTGAAGCTGGGGGCCGCGGGGCTGCGGGTCGTCTACGACCCCGACACCCTGCTGTACCACTTCGAGTCCTCGAGTCGTTCCTCCGAGGTCGCGGACTGGGAGAAGGAATACCTGCTGCGGAACTGGCGCCAGGAGACCGCCCGCGACCCCGTCTCCCATCCCTACCTCGCCCAGCAGATTCCCCGGCTGCGCGCGCACCTCGGCTGGGCGGTGCGCAAGCCGCGGCTCAGGCGATGATCGTCGCGCAGTAGACGGCGCGCGCCGCTACCGCCCCATCCTCGCCGGGGGTGGTGGCGGGGTTGTAGGCGACTCCGGCGACACGCCGGTCGCCGCCGCGGCGCCAGCCGCCCGGCGTGTACCGGAAGATGGTCTCCTCTCGCGCCACGGCGCCCGCCGCAGCGAACAGGGCGTCGACGGCCGCGCGGTCGAGCTGGCGAACCCAGCCGTGCTCTTCGCGGCGGCCGTAGGGAACGCTGAGGTGGACGCGGCCACCCGGGCGTACGACCCGCAGCAGCTCGGTCAACGCCGCCGCGGCCGCCGCGTCTGGATCCTCGGCGGGGCCGCCGGCGTCTCCGTAGATGCTGTTGTCCATGCCCACGTGCTCGAGCGTCGAGAGGCAGACGACCTCGTCGAACCAGTCGTCACGGAAGGACAGGCGTCGCATGTCTCCGTAGACGTAGGAGACCGCCAGCTCGGTGAAGGCGGCGCTCTCCGGTGCCAGCGTGGTGATGGTCAGATCGTCCACCTCGGGAAGCAGCCGTTCGAGCACGTGCCGGTGGTTGAGGACGGAGCCGGCGTCGAGGATGCGCCCCCCGAGGCGGCGCGAGAACAGCCACGGATACTCGACGCACCGCTCGTCGAAGCCAGCACCGAGCCCAGGCGGGAGTCGCCCCCCGCGCGCGAACAGGTCCTGCCACTCGTCGCTGTCGAGGAGCGAGGAGATCAACGCCCGGTGGGCCGCGTCGTAGGCGAGCGTGCGGGGCTGGACGGTCGGAGGGAAGCGGCGCGCCCACCTGCGCCCGAGCCGGCGATCGGCAGGCAGCAGCCGCTCCAACGGGGGTGGCGAGGGGTCGACGAACTCGAGCCGCAGCAGCGCCGTGGCGGTCCCGGCCGCGTCCAGCGCCAGAACCAGCTCGCCAGGGTCCTCCGGCAGCTCTCCCTCTGCGGCGCGCGCCCGCAACCCCAGAGACCGGTAGCGGTCGAGGACCGAGACAGGGTCGACTTCCGCCGCCCGCAGTCCGCGGGGCGAGAACTCGACCAGCAGCTCGGGCCGTTCGCGTTCCAGCCGCTCGTGCGCCTCCCGCACCGCCAGGTGGGCCGTCGCCCCGTCTCGAACGATCACGCGTCGCATCCTTGCGCACCGCGAGGGCGTCCAGCTCGTAGGCTGCGCGAATGGTCCAGCGCCCAGAGGTCGTCGCGGTATATCGCCAGCTGCTCGGGCGCGAGCCGAGCGAGGAGGAGGTCGCCCACCAGCTCGCGGCCTCGAGCACGCTCGAGGCGTTGCTGCGGGCGGTGCTGGATTCCGAGGAGTACGCGACTCGCATCCGCCAGCAGATCGCCGCCCAGACCGGGGCAGTCGTCAACGTCTACCACCCCGACCTCGCCGCCTGGGGGCCGGCGCCGGGCACCCGCTCCGACGACGGGGTCGCGATCGTCGGGCACCACGGGTGGCTGTTCCTCTGCGGCGGCACCAACGCCAACCTCGGCCAGTACGTCGGCGCGGTGGAGATGGAGCCGGACTGGCTCGACGAGTGGAAACGGGTGGTCCGCCGGCGCGAGGAGCTCGCCCGGGAGCTCGGGGTCGCATCGGCGCTGCTCGTCGTGCCGGACAAGCTCCCCGCCTACGAGCAGCACTACCCCGAGCCCTTGGAGAAGGTCGGGCCGCGGCCGGTCGAGCGCCTGCTGGGCGAGCCCGAGCTGCCGCTGATCTACCCGCTGGCGGAGCTGCGCGCCGCCGCCGCGCGCGGCGAGGAGGTCTACCTGCGCACCGACACCCACCTCACCTTCCGCGGCAACGAACTGCTCGCCAGCGCGGCGCTCGAGGCACTCGGGGTCGAGAACCCGCCCGACCTCAGCGACGTCGAGCTGCGTTCCTACCCGATCGCCGGCGACCTCGGTGGCAAGTTCGTCCCGCAGATCGTCAGCATCATCGACGAGGCCGGATCGCTGGGCCGGGCCAAGATCAAGCAGGACAACCACGCCGAGATCGCGGCGGTGAACGGCCACATCGGCACCCGCCGCGTGTTCCGCAACAGGCGGGCGCCCGACAAGCGCACCGCGGTCGTCTTCGGCGACTCCTACGGCTTCGGCGCCGGCCACTACCAGGGGGTCTCGTGGTTCCTGGCGCAGGCCTTCCGCGAGGTCCACTTCGTCTGGATCCCGTTCGGATGGGACAGCGAGTACGTCCGCCGGGTGGGCGCCGAAGCGGTGCTCGTGCAGGGCGCGGAGCGCTTCGTCGCGCGGGTCCCCCGCCTCGAGGTCGACACCGCCGGGCTGGTCGAGGAGACGCTGCGGCGGAAGCGCCCGGTCGGCCTCCAGCAGGTGGTCGACTGACCATGCTCACCCGCGAGGAGATCCTCTCCGTCTACCGGGAGGTGCTCGGGCGCACCCCGGGCGAGGAGGAGATCAGCGCGCAGCTCGGGCTCGAATCGCTCGACGCCCTGCTGCGGCTGATCCTGGACTCCGAGGAGTACGAGCTGCGACTGCGGGAACGGACCATGCGCGGGGCGATGGCGGAGACCTTCGTCAACACCTTCCACCCCGACCTCGCCGCCTGGGGCGTCCCCCCCGGCACCCGCTCCCCGGACGGCCAGGCGGTGGTCGGCCGCGAGGGGTGGCTCTTCCTCGCCGGCGGGACCTACGCCAACACCGACCAGCACCGCGGCGCGATCGAGCTGGCCCCGGGATGGCTCGAATGCTGGCAGCGGCTGCTCGACTACCGCGTCGAGTCCGCTCGCAGTCTGGGGATGGAGCTGGCGATGCTGCTCCTGCCGGACAAGCTCGCCATCTACGAACAGCACTTTCCGGAACCGCTGGAGAAGGTCGGCCCGCGGCCGATCGAGCGCCTGCTGGCGGGGGTCGACGCGCCGGTCCTCTACCCCTACGACGAGCTGGCGGCCGCGGCGGCCACGGACGACGTGTTCCTGCGCACCGACACCCACCCCAACTTCCGCGGCACCGAAGTGGCGACCTCGCTGGTCCTGCGCGAGCTCGGAGCCCCCGTCCCGGACTCCTATACCGAGGCGGAGCCGCGCGTCTACCCCGTCGCGGGCGACCTCGGCGTCAGGTTCGACCCCCGCATCGTCGGCCCGCACCGGGACGTCGGCTCGCTCGGGAAGGCGCGCGTCGTCGAGAACAACCGCCCGCAGATCCAGGCCTACGGCGGCCACCTCGGGTCGCGCCAGGTGCTCGTCAACGAGGAGGCGCCGGACCGCCGGGTCGCCGTCGTCTTCGGCAGCTCCTCCTCCTACGCCACGGTCCACCAGCAGGGGTTCGCCTGGTTCCTCGCCCAGGTCTTCCGCGAGGTGCACTTCCTCTGGGTCCCGTTCGGCTGGGACAGCGAGTACCTGCGCCGGGTCGGCGCGGAGGTGGCGCTGATGCAGAGCGGGGAGCGGCTGATCCAGCGGGTCCCGCGCCCGGACGTCGACACCGCCGCGCTGGCCGAGGACACCCTGCGCCACGAGCGGGCGGTCGACGTCGAGCGGATCCTCCAGTAGAGGGAAGCGGCCCGGGGGAGCGCGACGTACCGGGCTAGACTGGCCGCTCGCCGAGATGAATATCTGCACGATCATCGCCCGCAACTACCTTGCCTTCGCGCGGGTCCTCGCCACCTCATTCCGCCAGATCCACCCGGACGGGACCTGCACCGTGCTCGTGATCGACGACCCGAGCGGCTTCATCGACCCGGCCGAGGAGCCGTTCGAGCTGCTGACGATCGAGGAGATCGGCCTGCCCGACGCGGAGCAGATGGCCGCCTCCTACGACGTGATGGAGCTCTCGACCGCGGTCAAGCCGTGGCTGCTGAAAACCCTGCTGGCGCGGCCGGGGGTCGACTCGGTCATGTACCTCGACCCCGACATCAAGGTCTTCGCACCGCTCGACGAGATCGTCGAACGGGCGGTCGAGCACAACGTCGTCCTCACCCCCCACTTCACCGCGCCGCTGCCGCGCGACGGCCGCAAGCCGAGCGAAGAAGACATCCTCATCGCGGGCTCCTACAACCTCGGGTTCATCGGCCTGGGCGACAGCCGGACGGCGAGCGAGCTGCTCGACTGGTGGGCCGAGCGGCTCGAGAAGCACTGCCTGAACGAACCCGAGCAGGGGCAGTTCGTCGACCAGCGCTGGATCGACCTGGCGCCGGGCATCTGGCCGGGGATCGACGTGATCCGCGACACCACCTTCAACATCGCCTACTGGAACCTCGCCACGCGCGAGCTCAGCGACAGCGGCGACGGCGGCTACCTGGTCGACGGGCGCCCACTGCGCTTCTTCCACTTCAGCGGCTTCGACCCGCGCCATCCGACCGTGCTGAGCAAGCACCAGAACCGGATCGACGTCACCGCCAACCCGGCGCTGACGCGGATCTGCGCCGAATACGCGGAGGCGCTGCTGGCGCAGGGCTTCGAGCAGGCGGTCGCCTGGCCCTACGGCTGGAACGAGCTGCCGGGCGGGCTCCAGCTCGACCGGGCGGCGCGCAAAGTGTTCCGCGAAGGCGTCGAGGCCGGGGCGCTGACGGAGCCGATCTGGACCGAGGCGGGCGCCGAGCGCTTCGTCACCTATCTCGAGGAGCTGAAGCCCGGCCTGCGCACGAACCGCGAGGTCAACCGCTATGCGCAGGCGCTTTGGGAGACCCGCCCCGACTTCCGGCTCGCCTTCACCAGCATCGAGGGCGAAGGCGGCTCGGCCTTCGTCGGCTGGCTGCGGGCGACCGCTCCCGACACCGGCATCGCGGCGGAGCTGCTGCCCAGTGCCGCCAACGGCGGGGCCCCGGAGATCCGCAAACCGCCGACGACCAAGCCCGGGGTGAACCTGGTCGGCTACCTGAACGACGCGCGGGGGATCGGCGAGGTGGGGCGGCAGATCCTCGAGGCGCTGCGCGACGCCGACGTGCCGGTGGCGACGATCGACACGCCGGCCGATCCCGACCAGATCGCGCCGGTGCTGGGCCGCGTGTCCGAGAAGGACGCTCCCTACGACTTCAACCTGATCTGCGTCAACGCCGACATGCTGCCGCTGGTCGCGGGCGGCCTCGACCAGCGCCTCTTCGAAGGCCGCAACAGCGCCGGCCTCTGGTTCTGGGAGGTGTCCCATTTCCCCCAGCAGTGGGAGGCGTCGTTCGACTACGTCGACGAAGTCTGGGTCGCCACCGAGCACGTCGCCGAGGCGCTGCGGACGCTGGCGCCGATCCCCGTGCACACGATCCGGATGCCGATCGTCCCGGCGCCGCCGGAGCCGGCGTCCCGCGCCGAGCTGGGAATGCCCGAGGGCTTCTGCTTCCTCTTCACCTTCGACTACCGCAGCGTCTTCCGCCGCAAGAACCCGCTCGGCGTCGTCGAGGCGTTCCGCGCCGCGTTCGAGCCAGGCGAGGGGCCCTCGCTGGTGATCAAGTCGATCTGCGGCGACGAATTCCCGGCCCAGCGCGAGGAGCTCGCGGCGGCGGTCGCGGACCGGCCCGAAATCCACCTGGTCGAGGAGATGATCCCGGTCGGTCGGAAGAACGCGATGATGGCGAGCTGCGACTGCTACGTCTCGCTGCACCGCTCCGAGGGCCTCGGCCTGACGATGGCCGAGGCGATGTACTTCGGCCGGCCGGTGATCGCCACCGGCTACTCGGGCAACCTCGACTTCATGACCGAGGAGAACAGCTACCTCGTCCCCTACGAGCTGACCGAGATCGGCCCCGACGCGAACCCCTACCCGCCGGACAAGGAGTGGGCCGAACCGGACGTCGAGCGCGCCGCGGCGCTGATGCGCGAGGTCTACGAGAACCCCGAGGAGGCGGAAGCGCGGGGGCGGCAGGCGGCGGCGGACATCCGCCGCAACCACTCGCCGCAGGCCGCCGCCGAAGCGATCGGAGAGCGGATCGAGAAGGGGCGGCGAGCCCGCCTCGCGGCCCGCTTCCAGCCGCCGAGCGCCGCCCGCGCGACGGTCGGTGCCCCGGCCGGCCGCGACCTGCTCGAGCACCTGCTCCACGTCGACGTGGCGTCGCCCCCGGCCGGCGCCGGCAGGGCCCAGGCCGAGGCGAAGCGCCTCTACATGCGCCTGCTGCGGCCCTACGCCGCCCACCAGCAGCGGATCAACACCACCGTCGCCGAGTCCCTCGACGAAATCCGCGTAGGCCTGACCGAACTGCTGCGCATGCAGGAGGAGACCGACGGCGAGCTGGCGCGCATGCGGGAGGACGTCGAGGGCCGGCTCTCCCGCGCCGACGCGCTGGCCGACGCCGCGGCGGCGACGCCGTATATGGCGGACGAGCGGATCGCGCGCCGCACCCACCCCCTGCTCGGCGACACGGTCGGCTTCCACTCCACCGAGGAGCGGGGCGGCTACCGCAGCTTCGAGGATCTGTTCCGCGGGCCGGAGGAGATGATCCGCAGCCGCCAGAGCGTTTACCTGGACCTGCTCGGCGACCGGCAACCGGTGCTCGACGCCGGCTGCGGCCGCGGCGAGTTCCTCGACCTCCTCGCCGAGCGCGGGATCCCCGGCCGCGGCGTCGACCTCGACCCGGAGATGGTCCAGCGCTGCCGCGAGAAGGGCCACGACGTCGAGCAGGGGAGCCTCCTCGCCGCCCTGGAGGCGACGCCGCCGGCCTCACTCGGCGCGATCTTCAGCGCCCAGGTGGTCGAGCACCTCGACTTCGGCGAGCTGCGGGAGCTGCTGCGGCTGGCCCTCTCCCGCCTGCAGCCGGGCGGGCTGCTGATCGCCGAGACCGTCAACCCCCACTCCGCGGCGGCGCTGAAGGCGTTCTGGGTCGACCCCAGCCACGTGCAGCCGCTCTTCCCCGAGACCATGCTGGCGCTCTGCTCGCTTGCCGGCTTCGCCGAGGGCGACGCCTTCGCCCCACTCGGCAGCGGCGACTGGGAGCGCGACCGCACCACGGCGGGCGAGTACGCGGTCGTCGCCACCGCCCCGGCCGAATAAGCGGGGGGACCTCTAGGCGGTCGAGACGGGGCTGCCTTCGCGCAGCAGCTCGAGGTCGGCGTCGACCATCAGTTTGACCAGCTGCTCGAAGTCGACGCTGAGCTCCCAGCCGAGCTCCTCGCGGGCCTTGGTGGGGTCGGCGATCAGCAGGTCGACCTCGGCCGGGCGCATGAAGCGGGGGTCCTGCCGCACGTAATCGGCGGGGTCGAGGCCGACGTGGGCGAAGGCGATGTCGACCAGGTCCTGGACCGAGTGGTCGACGCCGGTGCCGACCACGTAGTCGTCGGGCTCGTCCTGCTGCAGCATCCGCCACATCGCCTCGACGAAGTCGGGCGCGTAGCCCCAGTCGCGGCGGGCGTCGGTATTGCCGAGCGCCAGCTCCTTCGCCAGGCCGAGTTTGATCGCGGCGGCGGCGTGGGTGATCTTGCGGGTGACGAACTCGAGGCTGCGCCGCGGGCTCTCGTGGTTGAAGAGGATCCCGGAGCAGGCGTAGAGGCCGTAGCTCTCGCGGTAGTTGACGGTGATGAAGTGCGCGTAGACCTTGGCCACGCCGTAGGGGCTGCGGGGGTAGAACGGGGTCAGCTCGGTCTGCGGCGTTTCCCGCACTTTCCCGAACATCTCGCTCGAGGAAGCCTGGTAGAAGCGTGCCTCGGGGCAGACTTCCCGCATCGCCTCGAGCATCCGCGTCACCCCGACGCCGGTGAACTCGGCGGTCAGCGTCGGCTGGTTCCAGGAGGCGCCGACGAACGACATCGCGGCGAGGTTGTAGATCTCGTCCGGCTCGCAGGCGCGCATCACGTCGCCGAGCGAGCGCTGGTCCAACAGGTCGCCGGTGTGGAGCTCGATCCGGTCGCGGAACGGCTCCAGGCGATGGTGGTTCTCGCTCGAGAGGCGGCGCACCATGCCGTGCACCTCGTACCCCTTGTCGAGGAGGTTCTCAGCCAGGTAGCTGCCGTCCTGCCCGGTGATGCCGGTGATCAACGCGCGGCGCGCCATTGGGACCAAGACTACCCAAGCGATCCCCGAGGGGTTCTACGCCGGGGGGTCAGCCGCTACCTTACGCGAGCGTGACCAGTACCAAACTCGCCATCGTCCCGGCCCACAACGAGGCGGGGGCAATCGTCGGCACCATCACCGAGATCGCCCGCTGGGCGCCGGACTTCGACGTGCTCGTGGTCGACGACGGCTCCACCGACGCCACGGCCGAGCTGGCGCGCGAGGCCGGGGCCGAGGTCCTGCGCCTGCCCTTCAACCTGGGGATCGGCGGGGCGATGCAAAGCGGGTACATCTACGCCAGCGAGCACGGCTACCAGGTCGCCGTCCAGGTCGACGGCGACGGCCAGCACGATCCGCGCCACATCCACGACCTGCTCGCCCGGCTCGGGGCCGAGCCGGGGCTGAACATGGTGACCGGCTCGCGCTTCCTCGATCCGCAGGAGGGGAGCTTCCGCTCCTCGGCCGCGCGCCGGGTCGGGATCCGGTTCTTCTCCCGCCTGCTCTCGATGATCACCAGGCAGCCGGTCACCGACCCCACCTCGGGGTTCCGGATGACCGACCGCCGCGGGATCGAGCTGTTCGCCCACGACTACCCGCGCGACTACCCCGAGGTCGAGGCGATCGTCCTCATGCACACCCTCAACCTGCGCAGCTGCGAGATACCGATGGCGATGAAACCGCGCCTCACCGGGGTCTCGACGATCTCCTCCACCCGCTCGGTCTACTACATGGTCAAGGTGCTGCTGGCGGTGTTCGTCGCCCTCCTGCGGACCCGGCCGGTGCGGGAGGCGCAGGAGGTCTCTCCGACCGCAGCCGGGCAGACGCTATGAGCCTGCTGGCGGCCATCCCCCTGCAGCGGATAGAGGTGCTGGTCGCCGCGATCCTGATCTGCGTCGTGATCTTCGAGCTGGTCCGGCGGCGGCACCTGATGGAGCGCTACGCGCTGCTCTGGCTGCTGGCCGGGGTCGCGCTGATGGTGCTGGCGCTGTGGCAGGGGCTGCTGACGACCGTCTCGGGCTGGGTCGGGATCTACTACCCGCCCGCCGCCCTGTTCGCCGCCGGCTTCGTCTTCGTCCTCGCGATCCTGCTGCAGTTCTCGATCGCGATCTCGCGCCTCTCCGACCAGAACAAGATCCTCGCCCAGCGGGTCGCGCTGCTGCAGCAGCAGCTCGAGCGCGAGCAGGCCGAGAAGGCGGCAGAGGAGAAGGCCGAGGAGCCGAGCGAGGGGCTGGCGCCGCGTCGATGAGCACGCCGGACGTCTGCCCGATCTGCGACGGGCCGCTGCGCCAGACGCGGGTGCGCGCCTACGACCGCCTGGTGACCGGCGAGGGGCCCTTCGGCGTGAGCGAGTGCCCTGCCTGCCGGTACGGGGTCACCGTCCCCCAGCTCGCGGGGGAGCAGCTGGCGCCCTACTACGCGGACTCCTACTACGAGGACTTCTACGAACACACGGGGGGCGGCGGCGCCCTGCACAGGCTGCGGCAGTTGCTGCGCCGGCGCGGCGCCGAGGGTCGGTGGCGGCGGCCGCCGTTCCAGCTCGACGGAGTGGAGCCGGGCAGGGTGCTCGAGGTCGGCTGCGGCGCCGGCGAGCTCCTCGCCCAGCTCGCCGCCCGCGGCTGGGAGACCTACGGCCTCGATCCCAGCGCGGCGGCTACCGACGCGGCGGCCCGGCGGGGGGCGCGCGTCCACACCGGCACCCTCGAGGGCCAGCCGTGGGAGCAGGGCAGCTTCCAGCTCGTCGTCTTCCAGCACTCCCTCGAGCACATCCCGGACCCGGTGGCGGCGGTGCGGATGGCAGCCGAGCTGCTGGCGCCAGGCGGGACGCTGATCGTCGACGTCCCCAACTGGGCGAGCTGGCAGCGCCATCTCTTTCGCGACCGCTGGTGCATGCTCGACATGCCGCGCCACCTGCAGCACTTCTCGCCGCCGGCGCTGACCCGCCTCGGGCAGGGGCTCGGCCTGCAGGTTCGAAGCACGGGCACCAACTCGAACGCGATCGCAACCGCCTACAGCGTCCACTACCTGATCGCCGGCCGCTGGACCCCCGGCTGGAAGCTGTGGCTGGCGTACGCGCTGAGCCTGCCGCTGCTGCCGTTCGTCTTCCTCGGCGACCGGATCGGCGGCGGCGACTCCTGCTACGCGGTGATGACCCGATCCGCCTGACGTGACCCCCACGCTCTGCCTCGTCCACCTCTGCTGGATGCCCTACGGCCTCGACCCGCCGCGGCGCTTCCTCGAGTCCTACCGGGCCCACGAGGCGGGGGCGCCCCACCGGTTGCTGGTCGTCTTCGCCGGAGCCGAAATCGAGGACCGCCGCCCCTGGCACCGGCTCTTCGAGGGAGTCGAGCACGAGCGGCTCGACGTCGGCGACGGCATCGACCTCGACCACTACCGGACCGCGGTCGATCGCTTCGAGGCCGAGCGCTACTGCTTCCTCAACACCGAAAGCGTGGTGCTCGTCGACGACTGGCTGGGGCGGATGGCGCGGGCGCTGGCCGAGCCCGGCGTCGGCATCGTCGGCGCGACCGGCTCCTACGAGACCCCGAACGCGGTGAGGCCAGGGCCGCTGCGGCGGTTGCGGCCCGGACACGATCCCTTCCCCAACCCCCACCTCCGCACCAACGCCTTCGCGCTCGAAGGCGAGCTGATCCTCGAGCTAGAATGGCCGACCGGGCTCGACAAGCTGCAGGCGGTGGCGCTGGAGGGCGGCAGCCGCAGCATCACCCGCCAGGTGCAGGCGCGCGGGCTGCAGGCGCTGGTCGTCGGCCGCGACGGCGCCTACCCGCCGGAGCGCTGGCGGGAGGCCCGCACCTTCCGCCGCGGCGAGCAGGAGAACCTGCTGGTCAGCGACAACCGCACCCGCCACTACCAGGGGGGCGGCCGGCTGACCAGGGCCGGCCTCACCTGGCTGGCCTGGCAGAAGCTGCGCTGAGTCAGCCCGGCGGCCCGGAGGAGGCCCCGCGGCCCCGCAGGAATCCGTTCGGGCCGAGCGCGTCGCGCAGCTCGGGCGGCACCATGCCGAGCAGATAGCCGGACACGAGAAAGACAAGCCCGCCCAGCGTCGCCGCGACCAGGTCCGGCAGGCCCGGGATCAGGAGCACGGCGCCGCCGAGCAAGGCGGCGAGGGCGACGCGGACGAGGAACCCGAGGCGGACCGAGACCTTCCCGGTCGAGCGGTGAAGGCGCCAATAGATCAATCCGGCCAGCACGGCGTCGCCGAGCACGGTGGCGATCGCGCCGCCGCGGGCGCCGAGCGGCGGGACGAGCGCCGCGGCGAAGACCCCGATCGCGATCAGGCCGAGCGCGTTGGCGAGGATCAGCTGGCGCTGGGCGCCGAGCGCGACCAGCGCCACCGTCCAGATCTGGTAGAGCGCGATGAAGAGCAGGGCGGCGACCTGGATCCGCAGCACGTCTCCGGCGGGGCCGAATTCCGCCCCGCCGATCAGTTCCATCACCGGCTCGGCGGCGCGCAGGGTGACGACGACGATCAGCACGCCGGCGATCACGGCGCCCTCGCTCAGCCCTTCGATCGCGTAGCGCAGCCGTGGGAGGTCGTCGCGGGCAGCGGCGGCCATCAACGGCAACGCCACGCCGGCGACCAGGACCGGCAGCACGATCAGCGCTTCCATCGCCCGCAGCGAGCCGCCGAAGTAGCCGGTCTGCTCGGGGGAGGAGATCAGCGACATCAGCACGATCACCAGCCGGAAGTAGATCTGGCCGAGCGCCAGCGCGGCGGCGATCGGCAGCGCGGTCCGCATCAGGCCGCGCTGCTCGTCGCGGTCGAAGCGCGGGAGCACCACCCCCCTCCAGCCGACCAGCGCCGGCACCAGGGCGAGCACGGCGAGCCCGACCGCGACCTGGACCGCGAAAAACGGGGTCAGCTGGGCGCCGAGCGCGACCAGCAGGGCGACGGCGGCGAGGGTGACGACCTGGCGCAGCAGTTCGACCAGGGCGAGGCCGGCGTTGCGCAGCTCGACCGTCAGCGGGACCAGGAAGGAGTTGGCGATCGCAACCAGCAGGACCCCGGTCCCGGCCAGCGCCGTCCCCGCCACCATCTCTTCCGGGTAGCCGGCGAGCAGCGCGAAGCCGACCAGCAGCAGGAGGGCGACGGCGGCGACCCCGAGCCGCTGGGCGACGACGTTCGAGAGCAGCAGCCTGCGCTCGGGGAGAGGCCGGACCGCGAGGTCGCTGCTCGCGCCGACGTTGAGGCCCGTGTCGACGATGCTGACCGCGATCCCCACCAGGGAGAGGACGGTGACGTAGCGGCCCGAGTCGTCGACGCCGAGATGGCGCAGCAGCAGCGTCGCCGTCAGCAGCCCGAGCACCAGGCCGGCGAGATTGGCGCCGACCCGCATCGCGCTGCCCCGGATCACCTTGCCGCCAGCCCCGCTCGAGGTCAAGACGTCCTCGCCGGCGTGCTCTGGGGTCGTCATCCGCGAGGCAAGCTACTAAGGGCTCAGGAGGGCTCGGGCCGATACCAGTCGACGTAGCGGCCGCAGGCCCGCGCGATCGGGACGATGCGCTCGCGGGCGTCGGCCGGCGTCGCGACCAGGGATTTGAGGGTGGGGACCACGCCTGGCGGCGCGAACCGGCTGTCCTCCATCTGGAAGGAGATCGGCAGCGGCCGCCGGCCGACGCGGACGCGGCCGACCTGCCGGCGCGGGCCGAGCCGGAAGAGGTTGGCCGGCAGGGTCGTCCGCAGGCCCGGCGCCCTGACCTCGATCGGGTAGCGGCTGAGGTAGGGAACCCGCAGGTCCCAGGTCCCGGCGGGCAGGTGCAACCGGGCCGAGAAGGTCTTCAGGTCCGGGGAGACCTCGAGGGGGAAGACGAACGGCGAACGGCGAACGGCGGCGACGCCACCGGCCGCGAGAAGACGGCGGCCCTCCGCGGTGTCGCACTCGAGCACCGCCCCCGGCCATTCGCCCTCGCGAAGGATGCGGCGGTCGGGAATCGGGGCGACGCGCTTCCAGAGCCCGTAGTCCTCGGTGCTGCGGACGAGCCGCAGCTGGGCCGGCGGCCGGCTGCCGACGGGATCGTCGTAGGCGACGATCCAGTCGTATTCGTTCAGGGTCGAGACGGGCACCGAATCGAAATCGATCGTCTCCCCGTCGTCCCAGTCCTTGCGCGGGCGGAGCGGCTGAACCGGCACGCTGGCCAGCACGGCGGCTCTGGGAGGTCCGCCGGCCAGCTGCCAGCGGACGTACTCGTCGGTGCCGAGGAAGAGGGTTTCGTTCCCGGCGATCAGCGGCCGGAACGTTTCCAGCTGGCGGGTCTGGTCGGCCGGCCCGACGGGGCTGAAGCGCAGGGCCCGCAGGTCGTCGCGGCCGATCCGCACGAAGAGGGCGAGGGCGAGCAGCGCGATCAGCAGCCATGGCCAGCGCAGCCGGCCGGCCCCTCTCTCGGTGAGGGGGAAGACCGCCAGCAGAAGGACCAGCGGCGAGGCGATGACCAGCGCCTTGGCGGTGACGTACGGTGACTGACCCTGGTCGGAATACCACCAGATCGCCATCGCCGCAGCGGCGGTCAGGGGCAGGAGCCAGCGGCCGCGGCGGAAGGCCCAGAAGGCGCCGAAGAGGACCAGCGCCAGCACGAAGAGGGACCAGGTCCCCCCGGTGAACTCCTCGGCGGCCGGCAGCCGGAAGTCGGCCACGCCCCAGGTCCCGAGCGCCTGCCAGCCGGACAGGGGGCCGACGAGGTTGCCGATGTCGTCGACCGCGATCCCCGAGCCGTCGCGGAGGGCGAGGAACTCCCACATCCGTCCTGCCTGCGGCAGCAGCACGAGCGCCAGGGCGCCGACGCCGACGCCCAGCGCCGGCAGCTCGCGCCGGACGATCCCCGGCACCGTGGCCAGCTGCCGCCGCCAGGCGGCGATCGCCAGCAGGCCGGCCAGCCAGAGGCCGACGATCGCGACCGGCCAGAGGAGCCCGGCCGGCGAGTAGACCGAGACGATGCCCCCGGCCAGCAGCGCCGGCGGCACCCAGCGGGCAAGCCCCAGGCGCGGCCCGTAGCCGGCGACGGTAAGCAGGAAGGCGAGGACGAGGGCCGTCTGCGTCACCTCCTTGAAGGCGCCCTGGCCGTAGTAGGCGGCGACCAGGAAGGGCAGGCCGACCACGGTGGCGACGATCGGCTTCGAGTACCAGGGGGCGCGGCGGGCGATGGCCAGCGCGGTGAAGGCGCAGACCAGCGGCATCGCCATCGTCATTCCGGAGAAGGCGATCTCGGCGTGGAGCCCGAGCCCGCGGCTGAGCAGCGCCGCCAGCGCGTGCGGTCCCAGCGGGTAGTCGGGGGGCAGCGGGTCGGCGGCGTCGATCGTCGCCGAGCCGTAGGCCTCGACGAAGAGCAGGTGGACCGCGGTGTCGTTGTTGACGGTCATGCCGAGGATCCCGCCCCGCCCGGAGGCGATGAAGGGGAGTAGGACGAGCGCCGCGACCGGCAGCATCGCCAGCAGGTCGAGCGGCGGTGGCCGGTGGGAGCGCGAGCGCAGGCACCAGACCGCGGCGGCGATCGACAGCACGGCGAACAGGACGGCCATCGTCGTCGTGCGCCCGGGCACGTCCATGGTCGGCGTGGCCAGCAGCATCGCGACCGAGAGGCCGATCGCCGGGGCCAGCCAGTTCCACTCGGTCGCGCCCAGCAGGCGCAGCGTGGCCTGCCCGAGGAAGAGCACGACGAAGCAGAGGATCGCGGCGCTGAGGGCGACGGAGAGCAAGTGGCGAGAGTCTGCCTAATCGGCCGGTGGGGGCGTCGGGCGGCGTTATTGTGCCGCCGATGCAGGGGCGCCCGAGCTGGGAGCGGATCGCGATGCTGGCGCTGTGGGGCCTCGCGGCCCTGGGGTGTCTGCTCGGCGCCGTCGCGCCGCCGTCGGGCGGGGCGATGGCGAGCCCTGACGCCGAACTGGTCGACCTCCTGCGGGTGCTCTGCACCGCCGCCCTCGTGGTGGTGCTGATGCTGGGCCCGGGCGTGCTCTGGCGCCTGGGTGGAGGGCGGCCGATCGGGCTCGGGTTCCTGGCGCTGCCGGGCCTGGCGCTGCTGGCCGCGGTCGGCGGCCTCGCCTGGCTCTTCGCCGACGCGGTCGATCCCCGCACCCTCTGCTTCGCCTGCTGCGCACCGCTCCTCGGGCTGATCCTCGGGGCGCTGGTCGGCTCGAGCCCCGACGACGTCTTCGAGCCGGAGGAGCAGCGGGCGCTGCTGCTCACCTCTCTGGCCCTGATCTTCGCGGTCGCCCGGTCGATCTGGTCGCTCGGGCCCGCCGACGAGTTCCTCGGCGGCACGGTCTCGCGGACCTTCATCTCCGAGGGGCGCCCCGACAGCCGCATCTCCTTCCACGTCGTGCAGCTGATCGCCAACGGCGCCCACGCCAACGGCACCGACGCCAACGCGCTCTTCGCCCCCTACAACTTCTCCAGCCGCGGCCCGCTGCCGGGGATGGCGGCGGCGCCGGTCGTCCTGCTCAGCGGCGGCTCGCCCCCGATCGGCTTGCCCGAACAGCCCTGGCGACCGTTCGACGCGCGGGGCTTCATGGCCTTCCGGATCGCGATGATCGGCTTCAGCTGCTGCCTCTTCCTCGCGCTCTGGGACCTGGTCCGGCGGCTCGGGGGATTCGCCGCCGCCCGCCTCGCCCTGCTGCTCGCGATCAGCACTCCGTTCCTCTTCGCCGACCTCTGGTTCACCTGGCCGAAACTGCTCGGCGCCACCTTCGTCCTGCTGGCGGCGATCCTGCTGATCGAGCGCAAGGCCTTCCGCAGCGGCCTCGCGGTCGGCTTCGGCTTCCTCGCCCACCCGAGCGCGCTCAGCGGCCTCTTCGGGCTCGGCCCGATCTCGCTCTGGCCGATCCGGGGCGCGAGCTGGAAGCGGCCCCAGATCACGCAGGCGGTGCTGCTCGTGCTCGGCGCCGCGCTCATGGTCTTCTTCTGGCGCAAGGTCAACGAGCCGTTCCTGCGCCAGGACCAGTTCTTCGAGTACGTGCGGCAGGCCTACCCCGAATACCACCCCGCGATCGGCGATTGGCTCGTCTTCCGCAGCCGCTCGCTGGCCAACACGCTGGTGCCGCTGTTCCTCCCGCTGGTCGACGGCGGCAACGTCTCGATCAACGTGCCGGGCGGCGACTCCCCCGGCGTCGTCCGCTTCTTCTTCCAGTACTGGACCGGGGTCCCGTTCGCCTTCGCGATCGTCTTCCTGCCGATGCTCCTGGTCAGCCTCTGGCGGGCGCTGCGGCAGTGGACCTGGCCGGTCACCGCGACGATCCTGATCCCGTTCGCCGCCTTCGCGATCTACTGGGGGGCGAGCAGCTCGGGAATGCTGCGCGAGGGATTGCAGTTCTGGGTCCTGGCGCTGCTGGCCGTGGTCGCGCTGCAACAGGCGAGCGCCGGCTTCACCTGGTTCCGCTCCCTGCCGGCGCGGATCGTGCTGGTCGTACGCGTCGGCGAGGTGCTGCTGATGTCCCTCGCCGCCAGCCTCGCCGCCCACGACCTCAACCCGCTCAGCGACGAATACCGCCTCCACGACGCCGTCGCCCTGCTGGGCATGGTGGGCGCCGCGGCGGCGATCAGCTGGGCGATCTGGCGGGGAACGAGGCCGTGCGAAGGCGCCGACGCCAGGCCGGATGGATAGGCTGCGCGCCCTTGAACTTCGAACGCCTCTACGAATACCGCTTCCGCGACATCGACCAGGCGGGCCGGCTCGCCGTCTGGCGCGAGATCGCCCCCCACGTCCACAGGGTCATGGGCAAGCCCCAGGTCGTCCTCGACCCGGCCGCCGGGCGCGGGGAGTTCATCGGCTCGGTGCCGGCGAAGGAGACCTGGGCGGTCGACGCGGTCAGCTACGACGAGGCCGCCTACAAGCCCGACACCAAGGTGATCACCGCCTCGATCCTCGACGCCGAGCTGCCGGCGGGCCACTTCGACGGCGTCTTCGTCTCCAACTTCCTCGAGCACCTCTACGACCAGGAGCAGATCGCCACCTTCCTCGAAAAGATGCGCGAGGCGATGGCGCCGGGCGGTCGGATCGCGATCATGGGGCCCAACTACCGCTACTGCTCGGACGAGTACTGGGACTGCGCCGACCACTACGTCGCCCTCACCCACGTGGCGATCGAGGAGCACCTCTACGCCGCCGGCTTCGAGCCCGAGCGGATCATCCCCCGCTACCTGCCCTACTCCTTCCGCGGCATCCTGCCGCCCTCGCCAGCCCTCACCCGGACCTACCTGAAGATGCCGCTGGCCTGGAAGCTGCTCGGCAAGCAGTTCCTGGTGATCGGCCGCAAGGGCTAGCGGTTCTTACGCTTCTTCCGGCGAGCTCGCCACTCGCGGAACCCCCAAAGGCTGAGTTCGGTCTCGCCTCTCCCGAGATTGGGGATGGGAGGAGGTGGAGGCGGTGGAGTCTTCTGGCCGCTGGTCTGTTTTCTCGGTTCAGTGGTCATGACGACAAAATATTACCTCCTAGAAGACCCGCGAGAGCGAGAATCTCGATGACGAGTGCAAGTGCCGCAATAGTGAAGGCCCGCCTCAGCCGCTGGATCTTCGCGTCACTCGCTCTCCAAAACCTGTCGAGGGCATAGGTCAGGCGCCGATAGACCTCCGACATGTCCTCGCGATGAGCGAATAGCTCCTCATACAAGACAGGCGCCTTCTGCATGAAGACCAGGTTCCGCTTCGGCAGCAAGATGAAGACATCCGCGGCAATGGAAATCGTGAAAGCGAGAAGGGCGATGATCCCCAACTCCCGAGGGCCTGGGCTTTGAAGGGCTTGCTGCCCCAGGAGCGAAGCCCCTAACGAGGAGACAGCCAAGAGGACACCGGCTCGCGCCCGCAGCTCTTCCACGTAAGCCTCCTGCTTGTCGAGACCCCGTAGCGCAGCCTCGTAGGCCAACCTCTCGAATTCTGCCGTCACCCCCTCATAAGAGAGCCGGCGGCAAAACTCTCCCTCTAAGAGCCGGTCGAACCGGCGGTCGTTCCGGGATTTGCGGTGGCGCTCCCCGGCTTCGTCCCCGGCTCGCGCACCTGGTAGTCGCCGCGGCTGAGGGCGTTCTCGAGCCAGACGTAGAGGACGATGAAGAGGTAGCGGCTGCCCATCTCTTTCATCGCCAGCTTCG
>WUUC01179108.1_pt1 | contig 19109 bp, 34 predicted proteins | sample 6278441 | NCBI WGS metagenome assembly WUUC01 (sample SAMN13675441, study PRJNA597444) | soil metagenome | isolation source: soil | place: USA: Washington | collected 2017-10 | reverse complement strand
GCAGGGTCGCCAACCGCAACCATGCGGCTAAACGGTCCCATAATCTTACGGAGTATCGCGCGCTGAATTGCGTTCGTGTCCTGCGCTTCGTCAACGAAGACCCAGGAAAACGACGACAAGTTAACGCCGTCCTTGACAGCGAAGTAAAGCAAGTCGTCAAAGTCAACCCGCGCGTCAGCGTTAGACCACTTCAGAAGGTCGCGCGCGAAGTCGATACCTTCGCTAATAGACGCTTCTTCTGATTCGGGTTCTAGGTCATGGGTCGCCACGATATCAACCCAAACCTGTTCGCTATCCTCAACCAGACAGCCAACGCCAACCTGCTTCGCCAGGGATACCAGCTTGCGCGCAAACGCGCCATAAGCCTTCTCCGTCTTCTCTCCGATGTTCTCACGGCAAATCATGCGGAGTTTGTCAGCTTCAACGCTACGCACGCCACGCGACCGCGTAACGGGGCTATAGCAAAGGCTATGGAAGGTGCGGGCATTCACGCCGCGCGTTGACAACTCGGTTGCAATCGCCTTATTGAAGGCGAGGAACAGCGTTGACCCGGTGCAGCGCTTCAGCGCTTCAACAATCGTGGTCGTCTTGCCGCTGCCCGCGACGGCTTCAACAATGGCGTTACCCTTGCCGGTTTCGCAGAAGTTGAAGACGTTAACTTGATTCGAGCTATAAACGCGCATTGGGTTTTCCTTGGTTGCCAATTGCTATCGAGTGACGCCAGATTAACGGCGTTTAAGCCTGCTGTCAACGCCTTTTTAAAGTTTGTTTATAATTGCGTCCGTGAATTCAGCGCGCATCTTGCGGAGCAAGGTACGGCAATAAGCAATGTTGTTGCGGCGCGTTATTTCAACCTGGGACGACGCCGGAAGGTCGTCTATGGCTTCAAGCTTCGTAAGCAACTGCTGAGTTTCAGCAATCGAAGCGGCGAGCCGTGCGGCCTTCGGGGTCAGCCTGTCGCGCGCCAGTGCATCGCGTCGAATGCTGGCACTGTGGGCAAGTTCCTTGTTGGCGGTATATTCGTTCATGGGAGCCTCTTTGTTATCCAGTGACGCCATATTAACTGCGTCACTGGACGTTGTCTAGAACTGCGTCACAGTTCAGAAGGAAGGGTTCAGCTTGGCATGCGTGCCCATGACAAGCCACCATGTACCGCCTTTCTTCAGCCAACCGCCCGTCAGCTTGCGACGGTAGAAGACTTCGCCTGTGCTGGTTTTAACAGTCGCCTTCGGACCCTTGCCGACGCTGACGATTTTGCCGCAGGGGTAATAGTCGCCGTTGAACGCGTAGGAGACTTCTTGACCGACTTTCGGCAGGGTCTTAACGTCGTACCGGGGCGACACGTTCGGGCCGGCATCGGTCGCTATGTACGTCTCGCCGTCGTTCAACGCGTTTGCCTTGGCTGCCATCATTTCTGCGTCAGCAAAGGTGCGGAAGTTCCAACGGCAGACGGTCAAGGTGTCGTCCTGCGCATCCGCCAGGACACTAACAAGGTTGCCGCCAATCGTGCCCGTCGTCGTCTTGAAGTACAGCATTTGAATTGCTCCGTTCGTGTTTGCTAATCCAGTGACGCTAGATTAAACGGCATTTCAAACGGCGTCAATAGGTGCGACGAAAGTATTTTTGCTGCATCCCACAATATTAGGGCAGGTTCCCTTAGAAGGTTATGGGGCCATCGCTTTGCGCGACTTCAGAGGTAGCTTAGACGCCAGGGTTAGCGGCGTCAATAGCTGCGTTCCGTTCCTTACGTTGCGTCCTGGTTAATCACGCCGTCGTCAGCGCGGATAATGGGGCACATGCTGTAGCTGCCCCAAGGACGCAGCGTTTCGCGGCCTTCGTATACATACGGGCGAAACGTCTTGACTTCGCCGCGAACCGTGCCCGTAACCGTCTTCGCCGTGCGCTTCGTGACAGTCACGCTGACAATACAGTTGTGGTCACAAATGCTGCGAGTCTGGTACGTCTTGCCAACTTCAAACTGCGTCGTCATAGCTGCGCTCCTAAGTAAGTGACGCTAGATTAACAGCGTTGAATAGGAGCGTCAAGTATATTTAGTATAGATATATCGGAGCCTAGACCGGCCCTAGCGCGGCCTAGCCTAGAAATAGCGTGAAAACTCTTTGAGAATCAACGCACTAGTCAAAATAGACTAAATAGCGTAGTGACTCAGGGGGTATACCGGACCCATAGGGGCTAAGGATACCTTATATATCGAGTATCCTTTATATAAGACAGTAATTATCAGTCTATTGTGTATATTCTTACTATTATTCTCTCTTATCAATCACTTAGAAGGCTAGGCGGGGTTGTTATTCACTAGACCAGCGGTTTTAAGGGGGTTCCCAGGCGGACTACTGGTAAAAATTACAGTTGACATTTTTTATACTTTGTGTCAGCGTTAGGGATTCGACTTAACGCAGGCTTTCCCGATGCAGTACCCTATTGGCCCTTGTTCGTCAAGAGCACGCGTCTTTATAGAGACGACCGAAGGCGAACCAACTAAGCCGCCTGACCCCGAAGACAAGCGACGCTTTAAATACCCGTTCGATCAATTAGAGATAGGTCAAGCGTTTCCTGTCTCTTTTGGCGATTCCCTGGACACTAGCTTAAGGACTGCTGCTACTAGTGCCGGCAAGAAGCTGAAAAAGAAGTTCACAGTTATTAAGCATAAGCAATATAACGTTTACGAAGTTGCGAGGATTGGTTAGATGCCGAAATCAAAGCCGAAGTCAAGCATTGAACTACTTAACGACAAAGCCGGAGACGCAGCATTAAAAGCGCGCCTTGTCAATGAAACCCAGGTTGCTACACAGCTAGCCGCCGTTGTCAAGCTTCAGGCTTGCACTTGCGAAAGGACGCATCCTTATAGCGGCGTAGGGAAACGCATGTGTTACCGCTGCCGAACGCTTGTACTGTGGGAAACCCTGAACGAAGGTGAGTCAAGCACTAAAAAGGACTTTGAGGCTAAGAAGGTATGAAGTACGCTGTTATAGGCGGTTTAGTTATAGCTGGACTTCTAGCGTTACGGTTCCTGTTTATGCTGTGGTTATCTGTCGGCGCAATTGAACGCCGTAAGAAGCCGCGCAAATAACGCAGTTGACAAACGCAGTTTGATTTGCTATACTACTGACGTTCACATAGGAGAACGTCAATGGCTATGAATGACAAAGATTGTGCTTTGATACTTGATATCAAACGGCTGATTGAGTACAAGACCGAACAGTTAGAAGCGATAATGACACGCACTGAAAAGCAAGCTACCAAGGCTGAATTTACCTCTTTGGTCAATTCAACCCGGCTGCTTAATGAAGCGTGCGTTGCCTTGGTAGAGTTCACTTGACGCTGTTATAGGACGCATGATACAATGCCGGTTGCTACTTACTGGAAGGACGAAGTAACTATGGCGCATGGCGACCCAAGATATGAACGCGTTAACGCTCTTTGGGCAACGGCTCCTAAGCTGAAGTGTAGTCGCGAGGATGCCGCCAAGCTGGCGAAGGAACTACATAACCGCTTCGGGCTGAAGTCCCTTGGCGGTCCTAGCATGCGCCGCAAGTGCGCCTTTGACGGCAAGGTGCGGCGTGTATGGATTGACGACTTTGGCGACGGCGGGTTAGACAAAGGTTGGCAGCGGCTAGCGCATGACGTTAGCCACAGGATCAACCGTAAGCGGCATCCGACGTTTAAGCCGCATGACAATACCCAGGCTATTCTAGAGTACGAAATAGCTTGCTTCTGCGTTGAATACCTGTTTGGTTTGTCGTTTGAACGAAGCGGAGCGGTACGCATATGCTGAAAGCACTTTGGAAATGGATAGTCAAGGAATACAAGCGGCTTTCAACGCAAGAGGAAGAAGTAGACTACTAGTTAACAATAGCACCTAAAATAGTTGTTGACGCTGTTTGAAATAGGCGTATATTGATACTCACTAGGTCGGGGCAGCTTTAGCCCATAACGAAAGGGATAGAATCCTAAGCGCGTACCTAGTCGGATTAGGTGTAACGGAGAGGCAGCAACCTTAGCGCCTAGCGCAGTAGAAGACGCCGTTACGCTGGCCGCTAACCGGGACTGTAGGTTAGCGGCCTTTTTCTGGCCTACCGATTTAACATTGTACAGGAAGTATATTATGGGCAAGCTGAAGCGATTACCTGACGTAGCAGCGTTGAACGCTCCGTTGCTGATTGCTGATATGTGGAAGTGTCAGCAGTTGCTAGAGTCGGTCATTCTGACTGTTCCGACTAGCGAAACGCGCAACAAGCTTTGTGACGCGAACATACACCTTGGCGAAGCGCAGCGGCTTATTAAAGAAGCGGTCAAGTATGATCCGCCGAAAGTATAGGGAATGGTTGTGCGACTTCAGCAGCGAAACGGCATTGCAGTTTGCCGAATCGCTAGCCGAACGTCGCAGGGAGTACAGACGCGCTGTTTACTGTGGCGCTTCACATGCGTATATTATGGGCTTGTTGAGTTCATGCCGTTACTATGAGAACATGATAGTAAGACAGGCTGAACGAATCGAGCGCATACAAAGGAAGGCATATGAAAGTCGGCGTTAAAAACTGGACAGGCAAATACGTTGAAATGGAACTTGAACGCGCCTTGACGCCTGACCCTTATACGGGCTATGGCAGCGGCGAACTAGAGAACATGCAAAGCAAACTGAACGCTGTTTGCGAGACGGTCGGTAAGCTGCTAGCTTACATGGTAGAGCAAAAGACGCTTTCATTAACCGAAGCGGCTAGCATAGCTGGTGTTGCGCACGATATAACGAGTGTCACATGAACGACAAACCGCACGTCATAGACAAGCCCGATAAAGTCATTGTCAATAGTGGCGCATACCGTGACGTTCTAGGCACAGTCGTTAGGCGCTCGAAGCGTACCGGCTCGCTTACTGTCAGGGTTGAAGGCGGGCAGCAAATACAAGTCATGCCCTATGAAGTGGCGCTTAAGACGACGCCTGTTACTGAAGTGCTAGACGCACCAGACGGGCAGAAGCGTATTAGCGCGCGGGCTATGACGTTTGAAGGTATGGGCTTGCCGTTCGCTAAGTCTTGTGGTAGCGGTCATCGCTACTATAAAGAATCGCGACGTGACGACCCAGGTTGCCCGTACTGTATGCGCGTGCGCCTTGTCGATTTGGAGTATCGTATAACGAAAGCCAAAGAACTTATCTTGTTAGGAGTTGACCAGATATGAAAGAACAATTCATTTACAAGAACTTTGGCAACAAGGCGCTTGAGACTATCCAGAAAGCAAACGCAATTATTGCCGAGTATCAAGCCGCTGGATTGCGCTTGACATTGCGACAGCTTTATTACCAGTTCGTTGCGCGCGGCTATATCCCGAACAAACAGACTAGCTATGACAACTTAGGCAAGCTGATTAGCGATGCTCGGTTGTGCGGCTATATTGATTGGGACGCACTCGAAGACCGGACGCGCTTCCTTCGCGGTCATACGACGTATAACAGCCCTGGCGAAGCTATCGCCGCCTTGCGTCGTCGTTACCGCGTCGATATGTGGGAAGGTCAAGAAACACGCGTTGAATGCTGGATTGAAAAGGACGCGTTGATAGGCGTTATTGAACAAGTCTGCGGCAAATGGGACGTTGACTATTTCGCCTGTCGCGGGTATGCCTCGCAGTCCGAACTGTACAACGCAGGTAAGCGCATAGCTGAACGCAGGAACAGTGACGGTCAAGAGACGCTAGTTATTCACCTTGGCGACCATGACCCTAGCGGGCTCGATATGACGCGGGACAATGAAGACCGCCTTAGCATGTTTGCTGGTGCGCCTGTTGAAGTCATACGCGTTGCCTTGAATATGAATCAGGTTCAGCAGTACGACCCGCCGCCGAACCCAACCAAGATGACCGATTGTCGGGCGAACAAGTACGTTGAAGAATACGGCGACGAATCTTGGGAACTTGACGCACTAGAACCAAAGGTGATAGCGGCGCTGATTGAGAAGGAAGTTAGGCGCGTCGTTAGCGTTCCCGCTTGGAATAAGCGAGTTGAAAAGCTAAAGTCTGACGTTGCGAAGCTTGACAACGCAGTTAAGTTCGTGAACGACGACGCAGATAAGGAAGACGAAGAATGAGCCGCCGTTATATAACGCAGGAAAATTGGGGCGGGCTTATTGTGATGTTCCTGCGTTTCTGGTGGCCCGTCCTGGCGCTGTTAGCCTTTGGCTATGTAGCGTTGAAGGTGCAGCAGTTTAACGAGTTCAACCGCGATTGCGTGGCGTCGGAAGGCGTCACATTAAAAGCACCTTTCGCCCGCTATTATTGTGTCAGCGAACAGAGTATAATAGCGGGTCATTATGTATTCTTCTGAGGCTTAACTTATGTGGAAGTTTCTAATATGGGTTTTCAGCCGCAACCCTGACCCGGTGCGGAGTCGATGCCGTCACGGCGTCGCTATCTTTGGCTGTCGGGAGTGCCGCTAATGCCAATGCAGCAATGCGGACTAGCCAAGCTGATTGAAGAAGCGGGCGAGGTAATGCAAGTAGCCGGCAAGCTTGTTCAATACCCGTATCATCAAACGCGCGGCTATCCTGGCTTGCATCCTGACGGCTCGCACTTACGCACGCGCCTTGAACAAGAGGTTGCAGACGTGATGGCGGCAAGCCTGTTCGTACAAGAGCAAATGGGCTTGAATCGTGCTGAAATAGGCGAGCGCATAACCGAAAAGCTAGCGTTGTTCCGCCAATGGGCAAAGGAACCTTAAGGACTGTGCTATATGCTGCGGCGTGGCAAAGAATTGGTCTAAGGTCAAGAAGCCTAAAGACGACTATTGGGCGCGCCCGCCTGTTGACTTTTGGGTTCGTGTCTATGGACGCTTCTATAACCTGAAGCCCACAGGACCGAACAGACGCGGCAAGCCGTTACCTAAACTGATATGGCGTGACCCCAACCGACCCGACTTACGCAGGAAGAAGCCAAATGGAAAGAGTACCAAGCCCCGAACTACTAAGCCGACTTGACTTGGCGCAGCTTGTCAGGATCGCCCCTGACGTTGCCGCCGAAGTTGACAACATGGCCCGAACTGTTGAAAGCAATTCCGGTTTAGGCTTTCACAGAAGCCAAGCTTTGACACTCTTTCAGGCGTCAGCGCTGATTAAAGCGCTGTTACCTGTTGCAAAGAAGGAAGCTGATAGGGTAGCATTCGCCAATGCCGCTAATGCAGGCATGCAACGCAACTTAAGAGGCAGCAATGAAGTACGGCAAGAAGGGTCTATTGAAGGATCAAGTACAGAAGCGGAAGACGCGAAAGAGCGCCTTTCTTCGCAATCTGGAAAAGATGCAGGCGACGCAACCGAGTAACGTTGTAACGCTTGACGAAGCGCGACAGAACGCGCAGCTTTATTCCGACCTTCACCATAGGGGGCGCTAATGTCTGCCGCATTCGGTAAAACGTCGTCAGCTACGCTGTATGCCATCGCCAAAGGCAAGCCGTTGCCTGTATCGAAGGCGAAGAAGGAAGCTGACGAACGTACTAAGCGTATCTTTCGCGAATACTGCGACGCATACGAACGCCTTTACGTGCGGCGTCCTGAGTCGTTCACGGTTGACCCGCGTAACGGCATGCTTCGAGTATCGCCGGGCGGCGAAGTAATGTCGCTTAAGCGTATGAAGCAGCTTACGCGCAACATGAACGACCGCGTCGTTTCGAGTAAGTAGCATGCGTAGCAGTAACCATATGCGGGTTATGCTTCTTGCTACCGCGCTGATAGCGACCAATGAAGTTACCGTTGTAGCTACTCGCTATGACTCGAAGCCCATTAGGCCGAAGCTTTTTGACGCTCCGCAACGGCAAGATAAGCATTGGTACAAGAAGTTTGACAAGCACGCTAAGAAGCGCTTTCGATGAATCCAGAACAGCTAGCGAAATCAGGCACAGAACACGCTAACCAAATGGCGTTATTCTGTTGGGCTAATATGGCTATGCGCTATGGCTTTCCGACCGCTGACGATATGGCGAGTTACGCAGGCGGTCCACTAACGCAACCCCTGGCGCATTTCCATTATCCTTCGCTGAAGTGGCTACACGCGATACCGAACGCAGGCGCGCGAGGTAACAAGATTGCAGCAGCGCAGTTAAAGGCCGAAGGGGTCAAGGCTGGCGTTGCTGATATATTCTTGCCTGTGCCTGTGAACTCGCGTCCGTATCGCTACGCAGGCTTGTATATCGAACTGAAGCGCCTTGACGGCAAGCCGTCTGACGTTAGCGCAGAACAGAAAGAGTTTGGCGAGTTCGTACAGTATGTCGGCTATCAATGGCACGTTTGTTTCGGCTGGCGTGCTGCGGCTACTCGAATTCGTGACTATTTACTCAGCGCACCTTAAGGGGCAGCCATGCGCCTAACCGTTGACGATATGAATAGCACTGACCCTGAGAAGCAGTTTGCTGCTATGAATGCTGTTATTTATCTTGACGGCGTGCCGGTTCATGGCTGCACAATAGCCGACGAAGAAGCCGGCTACGTTGAACGTTGGGTAATAGACGAACAAGGACACGCGCTAATGGCGGGAGATACCATAGCGACCGAACGCGCTTACGGCGTTGTCAAGATAGATACGCCAACTTTTATGTACGCAACAGAATAATAACCGCCCGCTAGATTGTGGGCATGTGAGGCTTTATGATGAAAGTGATTACGCAGGAATGGGACGCATTCTTGCTAGTGTTCTTTATTGGCATAGTTCTTGGCTATGCGCTGCATTGGGCGCTTACTGGCACCGATGAAACGAACGAAAATCTAGAAGTTGAACGCGACGTTCTAGCGTATGAAAATCAGAAGTTGACGGTACGCAATAGAAACCTTGTCGAGCGGCTAGAGAAGCTGTTAAAGCTGGAAACATGAAAACGCCGTTTACCCCGAACGGCGAACCTTTCTTTAGTCTCGAAGGGATAAAACAGCTTGACTTTTTCGAGGAAGAAGACGGTACAGTATTTGCTGTTTACATGGATCACGTCAGGCAGAATGCGCCGACGTATGTACTTCCGGTCTTCAGGCGCAAGGACGTAACCCCGCAAGCTTTTGAACTGCTGCTAGCGGCTCCCTTGCTGGCCCGAACGATTATGGCAGCCGCGCAAGGTGTACAGGTTCAGCTTGACTTACAAGAAAAGTTGAAGGCGTACTTTAAGCCATACCTGAAGGACGCTGCCGCTTTCGAGAAGTACCTAACCGCCATGGAAGGCAACTTAGCTGTACTAAGTAATATGCTGATTGCGTCAATTAACGTGCCAGTTGACGGACGCGAAAAGACGTTAGAAATATTGCAGTCGCCTGTTGACAAGCAACGCAGTTAGCTTTAGCGTTACCCCTGTTGTTTCACTTACCACATAGAGAGAACTACGAACATGGCTGCTAAGAAGAAGACCGTTACTGCCGCTGTCGGAATGCAGGCAATCGTTGACGCGACCGTAAAAGGTCCCGGCTTCGTGTATACTTCCGTCGCTGAACATGGCCCCCTCGTTGAACAGGGGCTTGTTGAAATCAACCCGGCTGCGCCCCCTGACGCCAATGGCGGTCTTCAGACGCGCGCGACCCCAAAAGGAATCGAATCCGTGAATACCCCTGCTGCAAATGGCGCTCCGGCTGCCGCTGCTACAACCGCTGCGCCCGCCGCCGCCAAGCCGAAGCCGACGTTTACGATTGACACTAGCGTTCCGCTGCCGGCTGTCTCCGGTCGTGGTCGTGGCAACGGCGAAAGCATTTACCCGTTTGACAAGCTGGAAATTGGTCACAGCTTCTTTGTGGACCGTCCCGCAAAGAACATGGCTAGCACCATTTCGAGCGCCAACGCACGTTTCGCGGAGGAAATCCCAGGCGTTACGCGCCTGAATCGCAAGAACGAAACCGTGCCGGCAACCAAGCTGACGCGCAAGTTCGTTGTTCGCAGCGTCGTTGAAAACGGCGTGAAGGGCTCCCGTATCTGGCGCGTTGAAGTGCCGGCCGGCGGCGAGGAAGCGAACGACTAAAGAGCGTAAGACCGCATTAACGCCGTTTCTTCTTGCGGCGTTATACCGGCAGCACTAAGGGGCATGCTTAACGGCATGCCCCTTTTTTAATGCGACGTGAGGGGCTTACCGGTGCCCCCTGGTTGCCCCCTCCGATGGCCCCAATAGCGCCCCTGCGGTCAACTGCGGCGGGGCAATGCCCTATTTTTGCGTCAGAGGCTCTTACCGGGTATCCTCGCGCCAGCGTGGCCCCTTGGGGCGATAGTGATTACCGAATTCGTAAGAATGCTGCAACCTCCGACGCCGCCGACTAGCAGTGATCCGAAGGACTGGCGCGAATACTTAGGTAGCGTCAGTCGCTATCATTTCGTGGTAAGCTTGGCGGTTCTGTCGCTGTTAATTGGCGCACTTTGGGCAATGTCTCCTATGGGCTTTGCTCGCGCTGGCAATATTGACGAACGCATTAACGCCGCGCTTGTGCCGATTAAGGCGAAGCAAGAGGAAGTCGAAGGCGTAATTCATCGCATAGACGACTTGCAAAAGCGCGATTCCTTGCGGCTTGCTGTGTCGTTGGGTAATAGCGTCTCCGCTGATATTCGTTTGATCGTAGCGAAGCGCTGTCAGGAACGCGACCCAGGCGAACGCGAACGGTTATGGCGCGAGATAGAGAAGCGCCAGGACGAATACAAGATATACCGGGAACAGTCATACCCGTTGCCTTCTTGCGCTGAACTATAAGGACATACTCTAATGGCGAAGCTTGTACCGTATTGGCGTTCCGCTTGGCGGCTGTGGTCGGTACGGCTTGGCGTAGTCGGTAGCGTACTTGTCTCGCTGTTTACGCTCGCGCCTGACGCCATGCTTCAGGCTTGGCTTATGCTGCCCGGCGATCTTAAAGCCGTAATCCCGCCGCAGTATACGCCGATGATTGGCGTTGCTGTATTTGTGCTGTCAATGGTGGCGCGGTTTATTCCGCAGCCTAAGACGGCCGAAGTCATTAGCGAAAAGCTGGTTGAATCCGGCAAGCCTGCCTTGCCTAATACCGTCGCTAATGTTATGGCCCCGCCCGAACTCAAAGCCAAGGAACCGACGCTATGAACACTGCCGACAAGTTTACTGAAGCCAAAGCGCGAGTTAGCGCAACGGTCGGTCCTGCCGTCGCTGAAGCGCGCGAGAAGGTAGCGCTTGGCGTGCTTCAGTATGGCGAACTCCGCGCCGAATGGATGCGCTTCCGTATCCCTGTCGTCGTCGCGCTGGTTGTCGTGGCGCTTGTCGCGTTTTGGGCTGGTACTCACTTCCGGGGTTAACCCATGGCGACGACTGGCACTAAAGCGGCTGTAGGTGGCGCGGGCGCTCTTGGCGTCGCTGCTATTGTGGGCTTGCTGGTAGGCGGTCCACAAACAGGCTTGCTGCAACTGTGCATTGCTCCGAACGCAGCGCAGGCAGGCACAGGACCGCCGACGTATTGCCTTGCTCGCAGTTGGGATAAGCCTAGCGCCGATAGCTACGTATTGTCAGCAACGAAGAAGGAAACGGCAACTTGGGGCAATGCTGATTTCCGATATCGTAAGTATTCTGAACTGAAGCTTACGGACTACGTAGAGCAATGCCGCGCCAAGATCGAACCCGGCCCGTTTGCCCCTCCCGAAAGACCGGTTGTTGACGCTGCCTGCGGCGACCCTTGCGGTTGCAATGCGACACATAAAGGACCGGTTGTAGTCGCCGCATACAAGAAGCTGATACCTGCTAACGGCGCTCTTGTGTCCTGGGACTATCCCACACTGAACAACGACGGCACGCCGGTTAAGACGCCGCTTACTGTGTCGCTCTACCGTGTTCCTGTTGTAACGGCTGCCGATGGCAAGAAAGCTATTGACGCAAGCAAGCCGAAAGTAAAGCTAGCTGATATTCAAAACGATACGTACCGTATCATTGCCGGTCAACCTATTGGCGAACAGTGCTACGCATTGAACGCGACTAGTCCTGACGGTACAGGCGAGTTCACGCCGCCGGGTTGTAAGACCATGCGCCTTAGCGGCCCGGCTGAAGTTGGTTTAAGTGGTCCCTCAGAAGTAGGAGTTGAATAGATATGGCGAAAGTTAAGCCGCAGCGGTTGTTTTTCCGCTTGGTAGAAGGCACGGACGTTAGCGATATCGCTAAGGTTCGCGTTCGTGTTCACGAAGCGAATACGGAACCGAGTTACGACGGCGAATATCAGGACTTCGATATGCCAGAGGCTAGCGCCGATGGTAAGTACTATATTCCCGTTGACGAAGTCGATGCACTGACGGACTTTGAAGGCGAAGCGGACTTCGCGATTTCGTTTCTTGACGAAGTCGGCAACGAATCCGCCATGCTGGATAAGGACGCAGGTGTTTTCGACCAGCGCCCCCCGAACCCGCCGGCGGAAGTGGGCTTGGAGTAAAAGTCTGGATTGGGGCAGCGGTTTTAATAATCGCTGTTCTAGTTTGGTACTTTTCAACTAGGCGATAATAGAAACTGGCGCGGCTGTGATGGTCGCGCCTTTTTCTTGTCTAAGGTTAGGTGACTAACTATATGTATGAAATCATGCCGCGTTTCTATTGGTTTCGTATTGATACCGAAACGCAGTTTGATTGGGTATATGGTCGTTGGGTTCTACTGGATAAGAGGCTTTGAATGTACGGCTTGAACGTAGGACAGTTCCGAACGAAGTTGCTTGACCCAACGTTAGAATATCTTGGGTTGTACTCGCCGGCTGCTTCCAATCTGCTGTTAGGTACAGCGTTGCAAGAGTCACGGCTAGAGTTCATTTTGCAGATTCGCGGGCCGGCAATTGGCTTGTTCCAAATGGAACCAGCGACGTTCTACGATATCTACTTAAACTACCTTGCCTATCAACCGAAGCTTAAGACGCTGGTTGACGACTTGGCTATTGGCACGCCTGACCCTGCCGAAATGGCAGGCAATATCTTTTTCGCTATCGGCATGGCGCGAGTTCATTACCGCCGCGTTAGCGCTCCGTTGCCGGATGCGAACGACGCTTTAGCGTTGGCGTCGTATTGGAAGAAGTACTACAACACTCCGCTAGGCAGGGGCACTGTTGAAGAAGCCTTGCCGCACTTTAGAGAGGCTTGCAAATATGGCGACAGCACTATTAAGCGCGCTTAAAGGCGCATGGGGTTATATCGTTGCGGGGCTTGTCGCGGTCGGGGCTGTTGTGGGCATCTATGCCAAAGGCCGAAACACGCAAAAGAAAATCAGTAGCGGCGAAGCAGCGAAAGAAAAACTGAAGCAGGCTGAAGGACGCAATGAAAACCTTAAGACGGCGAAGGATATTTCAGACACTGTTAGCGGCTTGCCTGCTAGTGATGTTCGTAAGCGGTTGCAAGACAAATACGGTCGTGATTGACTCTAGCTGCGATTGGGCTAAGGTCATTCGAGTTAGCCGCCAGGACGCCTTAACCGACGATACAGCGCGCCAAATTCTGACCCACAATGAAACTGTTAGTACCATTTGTGATAGAGACGCCGGAGCAATTAAGCCTCCGTAAGCGGCTATTTGCCGAAGCGTTGCTAAAGAATCCGTCTGACCCTTTTGGCGTTGCGCTGTCGGTTATTCCTGATACTGGCGAAGCACTCCGCGCCGCGAATGAATGGCCCGCCGACTTTGAAGTAATCGAGCATCAAAAGGCGTTGCTTGCTGAACATGGCGAAGCAGCCTTTTTGCCGAACAAGACTGAAACAGCGCGGCTTGCTTATGATATGGCGTCAGGCAAGAAGCCTGCAATTAAGGAACAGATAGAAGCGTTGGAGTTGTACGGCAAGATACGCGGCTTTATCGAGAAGCCCGGCACTACCATTAACAACACAACTGCCGTACAGGTTAACCGAATCATGGTTATTAAAGACCATGGTTCTAATGATGATTGGGAGCGCAAAGCTGTAGCACAGCAGGCGCGATTGCACAAAGAAGTTGTAACAGTCGATGCCGATTGATGCAGCAGTTAAGCGCGCTATTGATCCTGACGTTGAAATCGTATGGCAACCCATACCGGACACGTCACAAGAACTAGCGCTAGATTCTCGCGCTGACCATACCCTTTACCACGGCGCGCGTGGTCCCGGTAAGACTGTAACGCAGTTGATGCGCTTTCGTCGGCGCGTTGGGCTTGGCTATGGTGCGTTCTGGCGCGGCGTCATTTTTGACGTTGAATACAAGCACCTTGCCGACTTGGTCGCGCAATCAAAGCGCTTCTTCAATGCATTTGAAGACGGCGCGCAATTCAAAGAGTCGGCGCAAGAATACAAATGGGTTTGGCCTACTGGCGAAGAACTCTTATTCAGGCATGCCAAGAAGGTCAGCGATTACGAAGACTACCACGGACACGAATACCCGTTTATCGGTTGGAACGAACTAACGAAGTATTCAACCGAAGATTTGTACGACAAAATGATGTCAACAAATCGAAGCAGCTTTACGCCTGAGATACATACGCCGCATGACCGCGTCAGGAAAGGCGACCCAATACCTATTAAGGCGCTTCGTGGTAGCGATGGCGTTTACCGTGTCTATCATACTGAAGACGGCAAGCCGCTTCCGCCTATCCCGCTTGAAGTATTCAGTACGACGAACCCTAGCGGGCCGGGGCACAATTGGGTTAAGCGTCGCTTCATTAACCGCGCCAAGCCGGGCGAACTATTCCGCGAAGTAACGAAGGTATTTGACCCGCGTACTAAGGAAGACGTTGAAGTTGTAAAGACCCAGGTACATATATTCGGCAGTTGGCGGGAGAACATTTATCTAGCGGCTGAGTACATAGCCGAACTAGAAAAGATCAAGGAACCAAACCTTAGACGGGCTTGGCTGTATGGCGATTGGGACGTTACCGCAGGCGGCGCGCTTGACGATTTGTGGCACGGTCCAACGCATATTCTAGACAAGTTCCCTGTACCTAAGTACTGGCCTATTGATCGCGCGTTTGATTGGGGTTCAACGCATCCTTTTTGTGTCGTTTGGTTTGCTGAATGTAACGGCGAAGAAACGACCTTGCCTGACGGTTCTACTTTCTGTCCGCCTGCCGGCAGCTTGATAGCGTGCGCCGAATGGTACGGCTCGAAAGAGATTGGAAAGAATAAAGGCGTCAAAATGTCAGCAACGAAAGTTGCTGAAGGCATACGTCAGCGCGAAATTAATATGATGGCGTCGGGTCACTTCAGCACGCAACCGCGCGGCGGTCCTGCTGACAACCAAATACGAAACGTCAATGACGTTAGCGACGACACCACAGAAAAGAAAATGGCGGATAAAGGAATTCGCTGGACTGAATCGGATAAGTCGCCAGGGTCACGCGCGGTCGGATTGCAGTTGATTCGAGACAGACTAGAAGCAGCGCTTGAAGGTGAAGGCAAAGCCCTTTACTTTATGCGCAACTGCGAAGCGTGTATTGAACTGATACCGCCTATCCCGCGCGACGAAGAAAAGCCCGACGAAACCGATAAAGATTACGAAGACCATCCGTTTGATACGGTCAAGTATCGAGTTCTAGCCGGCAACAAAAATGCCGTTACCAAGATCAAATTAGCGATTGCATAAGGAAATTAATCATGGCCCTTGCTGCCGGTTTTAGTGCTGGTGTTACGCCGTCGTCGCGGGCTACTGGCGTTCGCTTTGTGCGCCCCGACCTATACGAACAGTTCGCCGGTTACAACATGATTGGACACTGTCTAGCCGGCAGTGAAGAAGTCAAGAAGTATCGGACAACTTATTTGCCGATGCCTGACCCTAGTAATTGGAGCACAGAGAATCAAGCGCGTTATGAGTCGTACTTGACTCGCGCAATCTTTTACAACGTCACGCAACGCACTGCATTGGGTTTGCTTGGGCAAATCTTTATGCGACCGCCAGCAATCGAAATGCCTGCATTGCTGGACGCAGTCAAGAACGACAGCAACGGGCAGGGTATCGGCATTGAACAGCTAGCGAAGGACGCTTGCTTGCTGAATATCGGTTACGGTCGTCTTGGTATGTTCACTGATTACCCGCCGACTGAAGGCAACGCAACTGTTGCCGATCTTGAGAAGGGAAACATTCGCCCGACGATTACGATTTATAAGGCGAATGAAGTAATCAACTGGCGCACTAAAGCAGTTGGCAGCAAGCTTGTATTTACTCTGGTTGTACTCGAAGAAGAATACACAGTTGAAGACGACGGATTCGAGACGGTCACGGCGCTACAGTATCGCGAACTGAGGTTAGACGCCGCTGGTTACTACTGTGTACAGCTTTGGCGCTCGAAGGACCCGAAAGGCGATAACTTCGAGAAATACGAAGGCTTGAAGTATCCGAAGGATGGCAAAGGCAACCTGATTACCGCCATTCCTTTTACGTTCGTTGGATCGAAGAATAACGAGCCGTCAATAGACCCGGCTCCGCTGAAGGACTTGGCGAATATCAACATTGGTCATTATCGGAACTCCGCCGATTATGAAGAAATGATTTATATTCTTGGTCAACCGATGCTTGTTATTACCGGTCTTGACGAACATTGGTATAAAGAAGTTCTTAACAGCAAGATTCCGTTTGGTTCGCGTAACGGCTTGCCGCTGCCGAAGGACTGCACAGCCGAAATCATACAGGTTGACGAAAACACGGCAGCGAAAGAGGGAATGGAACACAAAGAGCGTCAAATGGTCGCTCTTGGCGCAAAGATCGTAGAACAAAAGGAAGTTCAGCGTACCGCTACTGAAGCAGGCATGGAAAACGCCGCTGAAGAAAGCACGCTTGTTAGCATCGCCAAGAACGTCAGCGCTGCTATTCAATGGTCGCTTGAATGGTGCGCCGTCTTTGCGAACGTGCCCGAATCGTCCATTAAGTTTGAGTTGAACACTGATTTTGAAATGGCGCGTATGACGCCTGAAGAAGTCAATGCAACTATCAAGTCGTGGCAGGACGAAGCGATTAGCTGGACCGAACTCCGTACCATCTTGCGCAAGGCTGGCCGCGCTACCCAGGACGACGAAACGGCTAAGGCTGAGATTGAGGGAGACGCAGCGAAGGCGATTGAACGCGCGGCGGCTGAAATGGCCGCGACGACTAAGGCGACTTCAGACAACCTGCCGCCTGCCGCTTAATGTGGGCATATGAAGCTAGCCGACTCCAAACTGCTGTTTGATATCGCCATACGCCTTCAGGTATTTGCCGAAGGCGTTAAGGCTACCGAAGCGCGTTTATTCGACGCTTTTCTATTGGACATTGAAAAGGAATTCAAGCGCGTTATTGAATCGACTAATTACACAACGTTAGATGGCTTGACGAAGCGGCAGCTTAATACGCTAGTGCTGACCCTTCGCCAGAATCAAACAAAGCTGTTTGCGACCAAGATTGATGAATGGTTAGTTCGCTTGCAAGCGTTTATGCAAGCGTCGTTGAAGGTGAATCGTATTACTTCAGCGTATGCGGTTCAGCAAATCGAACTAGGCGACGATGAAGAAGACGTTAAAGTTCCAAGCGATGAAGAAGCTTCTAACTTCATTGCCGGTTACTTTAAGCGTAACCCTTTTGTTTCTCTATTTGGCATCGGTGCTGTTCTTCTTGGTAGTGCTACGCTTTGGCCGAAGCTTCTTAATGAACCTATAGCGGGTATCGGAGCCTTGCCGAAGCCGTATTTGCAGGCATGGGCTGCTAGTACACAAGTGGCAATGGAAAACACGATACGCAAGGCGTATTCAAATGGCATGACGCCAGCGCAAGCCATGACCGAAGCGCGGCGAACTCTCAACCGTGCGAAGGCGCAAGCGGTCGCGGTTAACAATACGACGATGCAGCATATTGCTAGTGTCGTCTCCGCTAGTATTGCTTCCGGCATGTTTGGCTTGTATCAATGGCTGTCAGTCATTGATAGCAGCACAACTGATATTTGTTTAGATCGCAACGGACGAATCTACGAATACGGTAAAGGTCCGCTGCCGCCTGCCCACACTGGCTGCCGTAGTAGCATCATGCCAATTAAAGGCGCGACTCCTAAGAAGCCTGAAACGTTCTATGCATGGGCGAAGCGTCAACCCAGGGACATACAGAACGCTGCACTTGGTAACAAGGTTGCTGATTTGCTGCGTACTGAGAAGCTACAGGCGAAAGATATAACGCGGCTTACTGACCCTAAGCCAATGTCAATTTCGGATTTTGCTAATAGCGCATCCCGCGTTCTTGGCAAGTAACCTTTCTGCAATATCGCAGTTGGGCAACAGGCTAGCGGTGCTAGCCTTAATAGCGGTGCTATAACCATGTTTAAGAAAAAGATTGATAAGGCTGCCTTTGACGCACTCAGCGACGCGCATAAGGCGCTTTATGTTGTTGACGGCGAAGGCTACAAGCTGAACGTTGAAATTGACGACGACGCGCCCGAACTGCGCCGCGCCAAGGAACGCGAAAAGGCGCGGGCTGACGAAGCAGAACGTAAGCTTGCTGAACTCAATACGCGCCTTGAAGAACTCGAAGGCGGCGACGCACGCAAGCGCGGCGATATCGCTACGCTTGAAAAGTCATGGAAGGACAAGCTTGACGCTGCGACCAAGAAAGCGACGGATACCATTACGGCGCTTCGCACGAAGGTTGAACAGTTGATGACTGACAATAGCGTTACGTCGCTGGCGTCAGAGATTTTCACGAAGCCTAGCCGCGACGTTCGCTTGCTGAAGGACCGCGTAAAGGTTGAATGGGACGGCGATACACCTACGCTGCGTGTTCTCGATAAAGACGGCAAGCCGTCCGCTTTGTCCCTTGACGATTTGCGTAAGGAAACCGTTGACAACGCCGAGTACAAAGATATCCTCTTGGGCTCAAGGGCGACCGGTTCCGGTGGAACTGGTGGCAACAACAGGGGCGGTGCCCCTAAACAGCCTGCGGAATATTCGGACGCGGAACGTATCGAGTTATATCGAACGAACCGCGCCGAGTTTGAAAGACTTTTTCCGACCCAGGCAGTTTAGGAGCAACATTCAATGGCAACCGTCCGCCTTTCTGACGCCGTTATTCCCGATGTTTACCGCAGTTACACTGCCGTAAATAACCCCGAAAAGTCCGAACTGATTACGTCGGGCATCGCGGTTCGTACTCCGCTGTTTGACCAGATTGCGCGGCAAGGCGGCAAGACGGGCACTAT
>WUUC01161570.1_pt1 | contig 19110 bp, 14 predicted proteins | sample 6278441 | NCBI WGS metagenome assembly WUUC01 (sample SAMN13675441, study PRJNA597444) | soil metagenome | isolation source: soil | place: USA: Washington | collected 2017-10 | reverse complement strand
TCGACAACCCCGGGATGGCGAGCCTGCAGCTCACCAGCGCCGACGTCTACGGCGCGGTGATCGCCATCAACTTCGTCGACATGACCATCCGCGCCGCGACCACGGAAGACTTCATGGACTTCGTCCCGTCACGTGACCTGGGCGCGCTCGCCTGACCGAGGCCTGAACGATGTCGAGGACGCCACTTCGGTGCTCGATAACCCACGTTTACGACAACTGGGCGACCTTTCTAGAGGCCGTGCCGAACCGCGATCGCCCGCGCGCACGGTCCGCAGGCCCACCGCTGCGACTCGGGCTGCCACGCCGACCGTCTTGGGCGCCGGGAACGGCGCCGCCCCATGGCCGCGCGGCGCGAACGCGCCACCGTGCACGGCGCGCCGTGCAGGATCCCGCGCCCGACGTCGCCCAGAAGCTCCTGCTCATGACCATCGGATTGCCGCCCACCGCCCGCCGCCTCCCGCGAACCCGGTGCGAAAACCACGGAGCCGATCGCACAGGATCCGGAGCCATTGCGCTCCGATGACCGGTGCGTCAGAGTGCGCGAGGTGGAGGAGGTCGACCCAACGTGAGGCGCCGTCCTCCAGCGCGCCCCTGGCGCGGCGCGCGCCGGCCGCCGCTCTCCGACGCCGAGCTGGACCGCCTCGCCGACGGCCTGACCGCGCGCCTGGACCGCGGCGGCGCCCGCCGGAAGCTCGCGATCGCGCTCGGCGTCACGGTGCTCTCCGGCGCGGCGACCCTGGCCGCGCGGGCGGTCATCCCCGCGGCCGACGCCACCGTCCGGCTGCCGGCGGGCACGGGCGTCGGGCGGATCGCCGTCAACGCGGCGGGCACAGTCGCGGCGCGCGCCCGCGGCGGCGACGTGACGATCGACCGCGGCCCCGGCGCGCCGGCCGGCAACCACGCGGTGCTCCTGCGGGTCCCGGTCGGCGGGACCGCCTGCGCCGCGCTCGCCCGCGCCACGGGTGGCCGCTGCGACGACCCGCCGGCGAGCGCCGTCCCCGCGACCAGCGTCGAGGTCCACTCCGTCGATCTGCTCGACGTCACGCTCCACGCCCCGGGCGCCGCCGCCGCGGTCCTGCAGGGCGCCACCCCGCGCGCGGTCGCGCTCGCCGTGGACGCCCCGCTCACCACCGTGCGCGTCGCGTGCGTGGAGCCGACGCAGGACATCGCACTTCGCCTCTCCGGCGCCGCCCGCCGCCCGCTCCCCGCCGCCTGCTGGGACAAGCATCCGCGCGAGCTGTGGCTGCGGCTCGTGCTGCGCGGCACCGCGCCGGACGTCGCGATCGCCGCGCCGATCGCGCTGACCGCCGAGCTCCCCGGCACGCGCGCGACCGTCGATGCCCGCGAGGCCGTCGTCGCCGTGCGCGGCCACGAGACCGCCGTCCAGCGCCCGGACGCCGTCCCGATCGCGCTGCGCGCGCCGCACGAAGGCACGACGTTCCGGCTGAGCGGCGGGACCGCCGAGCCGCGTATCGAGCTGAAGGGCCACGCGGCCCGCGTGACGGTCCCCGACGCCGGCCAGCTCGTCCCGCGCCTGTCGGCGCGCGTCAAGGACGCCGGTCTGCTCGTGCTCGGCGCCGTCCTCGGCCTGCTGCTGACCGCGATCTCCGACGTCTACACCCAAGGAAGGCGATGAACGCCAGGACGATGACCACGACGGCCGCCCTCGCGCTGGCCGCGCTCACGCAGGCGCCGTCGGCCGGCGCGGTCGCGGCGAAGGGCTGCCCGAAGCCGAGCACCGCCGACGTGCTGTGCCGCGTGCGCGGTGACGTGTCGCACGCCGCGCAGGGCGACTCGACGTTCACGAGCGTCCGCGCCAACGGCAGCAAGGTCCACTACCACTCGTGGGTCCACGTCGGCTCGGGCGCCAGCGGCACGATGCTGTTCGCCCGCCAGGCCTCCTGCGACCTGGGCGGAACCGCGTCGAGCACCCCGACCGACCTCGTCACCCGCTTCGGCGACGACAGCCCCCAGACCGGCGCCCACCCGCTGTTCTTCCAGCGCCGCGGCCGCGCGAGCTGCCGGTTTGCCCGGCGCGTCACCTCCAGCACGCTGTACTTCTGCCAGACCGACCACTGCCCGCTGACCGTCTACGCGGACGGCACCCGCCTGCCGACCGTGGCGTCCAAGGCGGTCGCCGATGTCGCCGCGCCGGAGGTCGACGCGCGCATGGCGCAGGCCGCGACGACGACCACCACCCACAACGAGGTCGACCTCGACTTCTGCACGGGCAGCTACCGCATCGACTACGTCGACAACACCGGCCTCCACCATCGCTCGGTCGAGCCCGGCGACGGCCTCGATCACCACGTCCACATGCACGTCGAGGAGACGCACACCGAGACCATGAGCAACGGGCCCGGCTTCTCCTCCAGCGGCTCGACGGACGCGTTCACGTTCGAGACCGACGACGTCGGCGGCGACGGCGCCTGCGACGCGTTTGATTGAGATCAGGGGGCGGGAAGGGGCCGCGGAGGCGGCGGGCGCCGTGGTGCTGTGACCTTGGCCCGGAATGCCATCTCCGGGTCTCCTTCGTTCGTTTGATCAGCAGTGCGAGCGGGTCGACGCGCAGTTGGTCGCCCCAGGCGACCCGCGGCGGTGCGCAGCCGGTTCGCCAGCGGCGGCGGACATGGCCGGGACGCGGACACCCGGTGGCCGATCAGGGCGGTGAGTTCGAGTTGTCCTGGATGCCGATGCTGCCGGGCCTATCCTCTGGGACATGGCCGACTCGCCGATCGTTCAGGGGCTGGAGCGAGTGATGCGCGACCTGCGCGACTCGCCAGCGATCAGGGCCGCTCAACAAGCCGCCGGCGTCGTCTCGGTCTGGCAAGCCGACACCGCGACACGAGCGCTCGAGCTGCAGCGCCAGGTCGCCGCCTCACCCGCAGTAGCAATACTGGACCACGTGGCGACCCGGTCGGCCGAGCTGCAGCGCCAGATCTCCACATCGCCCGCAGTAGCAATGCTGAGCGAGCTGGCGCGGCGCAGCGACGAGACCGCGCGGGTCGCCAGTCGCTGGCTCGAGGACTTCAACGCTCACTATCCCAACTGGCCGGCCTACGTCGCCCAGATTGCCGAGAACGCCCGGACGATGGCCCGCCGCGGCCTGGCGCCCAACTGGATGCACCTCGACGGTGAAGAGCTGGAGGCGACGGTCCTGCTGATGAGCAGCGCCGAGGTCAACCTGGCGTGGGCGCCGAGCCCCGCGATTCTGCGCGAGCTGATCGCCGCCGATCCCGCTGAGGTGGACGCGGTCCTCGCGGCTCGCGACGACGACATCGTCGCCGAGCTTCAAGTCGTGCTCGGCGACGTGCGCGCCCTCAAGCTTGAGGCCGCAGCCGACGCTGCCCGGCAGGCCCTTGATGCGCACGCTGCCGGGCTGCTGGTGCCCGCACAGGCGGCGGCTGCAGTGCTGGTGAACGTGATCGTCGAGGACCTCCACGGGCTGCGTGGGATCAGGAGAGCCCACAGCCGCTACAGGAAGCTCGATCCCGAGAACGCGGCCTTCGTCGAGTTCCGGCGCACCGCGATCCTCCGCTGCCTGAGCTTCGCGTGCGCGGGAGAAGACGTCCCGGGCACCAGCTTCCGCCGTAACCGCTCGGCCCATCACATCAACACCACGGAGTACAAGGCCTCCAACGTGGTCCGCGCGCTGCTGCTCGTCGTCGGGCTCCTGCGCGAGGAGCAGTTCTGGATCGACGAGGCGGCCCTGCTTCAGGCGGCCTAGCCGCCGTGTCTGGCGCCAGCGGCCCGCGCTCCCGGTCGAGAGACCTTGGCGACAGAGGGTTGGGAGGTGGCCGGAGGATCACCTCCGGCCGCTCCCGCAAGCCGGCGCCGGTAGCCGTTGCCGTCGTTGCGGTTCGGTGCCCAGGCGGCGGGGAGGCCCTGGCGGCCCCGTCACCCGGCGTCCCGAGCTGCTGACGAGCAGCGGGTCGTGCGCGAGCTTGAACGCGTCGGCGCGTCACCGTCGGGTTGTTCCTTCCGGGGCTCCGAGCGCGCGTGCCCTCCGGTCATCGGCCGGCCCGCTGGCGATTGCCAGCGGGGACGTCCGCCCGGCGACGACGGAGGCGACGACCCACCACGGCCTACCGGACCGACGGCGGCGAGCCGCCTATCTCACGCGTGCGTCACGCGTGCCCCTCAGATACGGCGTTCGGGTGCGCGCGATATCGCGCAGTTCTGGCGACTAGAGGTGAGCGAGCGCGCCGGCGGCCGCGTCCAGCTCCAGTCGGCTCGGGCCGAGGACTCGAACACCTCGGCGGTCGCCACGACCCCATCTCGCGCCGGTCGGCTGGCACGCGGGCGAGGAGCTGTTTCCCGTCGCAGAGCTCGCAGGTATCGGCGGATGGTCTCGCGGTCGGTGAGCTGCGTCAGCATGCGCGCGCTACGCGCGGCTTCGGACACCTATGCCCGGTGACGCGCGAGGGCTGTGCTCGACGGTCGCCTAGTCCAGGGTCTTGCACCTGCTCGCGGGTGACTGGTCGCCACGCGATGGGGGCAGGGCCTTACGCGCTCGCTTGCCTCTAGGCGCACGGCGGCGACCGGCCCGCCGCACCAACGACAACACGGCGACCTACTCTCTCTGTCTGACCGAGCCGCCGATCAACCCGATGTTGATGAAATTGATCCGCGATCTGCGCGAGTCGCCAACGGCACGACACGGCGAGCACCAAGGAGGCCAGCCGCGCTCCGGGTCACCCAGACCTACCAGTGGCTCGTCCACGCCAAATCGTGAATCAGTGTGTTGCACTCGCCGTCTGGATAGGAGTAGCCTCGCCGACGGATTCGAGGAGGAGAGGCACCATGAGGCTCTTGGTCGCGCGGCTGATCGCCATCGTGTTGGTGATCGCCGCGACGTTGGTCGTCCTGCCCGGCGCCGCGCTCGGGCTGCAATGGACGCAGCTGCCCCAGCCGGCGAACACGACGGCGACCGTCTCGTCCAACGCGTGCGGCACCCCCAGTGGGCCGTGCATCAACGTTGGCACCTACAAGTCCAACGGCGGCCCCGGGTTCGCGTTCTCGTGGTTCAACAGCTTCTCCGGCGCGTCGGGGATGAAGGCCACGCCGAATCCGGCCGGGGCGACCGCGTCGGAGCTCGACGGCGTCTCGTGCATCGGGGCGCTGTGTCACGCGGTCGGGATGTACACCACCGGCTCGGGGACCAAGCTCTCGCTGGCGATCATGGGCACGTCGTCCAGCTGGACGATCAAGACCACGCCTAACCCCGCCGGCGCGACGATCTCCCACCTCAGCGGCGTGTCCTGCACCACGTCCTCGGCCTGCACCGCGGTCGGCGACGCCACGGTCTCCGGGGTGCAGACCATGATGGCGATGGCCTGGAACGGCACCGCGTGGATCCTCCAAACGCTGCCGACGTTCTTCGGCGCGAGCGCGACCGAGCTCAATGACGTCAAGTGCCTGTCGGCAACCGCCTGCTTCGCGGTGGGCATGTACACCAGCACCTCCGGCACCAAGGGCGCGCTGGCGCTGTCCTGGAACGGCACCACCTGGACGATCCAAGCGACGCCCACCCCAGCCGGCGCCACGATCACGCACCTACGCAGCATCTCGTGCACCGCGACGACCGAGTGCACCGCGGTAGGTGACGCCCAGATCTCCGGAGTCCTGAAGACGCTGGCGATGCGCTGGAACGGCACCGCCTGGAGCCTGCAGACCACGCCCAACCCCAGCTCCTACAACTCGCTGCACCTCAAGGGCGTGGCCTGCACCTCGGCGACCTCCTGCCTCGCCGCCGGCGACCTCACGACCTCCGTCGCGCACAACGGACTGCTGCTCAGCTGGAACGGCACCACCTGGTCGATCGCCTCCCCCGCCCCGCCGGCTGGCAACGCGCTGGCCGACATCGCCTGCGCCAGCGCCGTCCACTGCCTCGCGGTCGGAGACACCGGCGGCCTGACCTGGCCCGGCGTGGGACCGTCGATCGCGCACTGGGACGGCTCGACCTGGACGACGCTCTTCAACAGCGGGTTCATCGCCACCCAGACCCCAGATGTGTCCTGCGGCGGAGTCGACGACTGCATGGTAGTCGGCTCCTACCTCGACTTCGTCACCGGTATCCGGTCGCCGATCGCCCGCCACTGGAACGGCACGACGTGGTCCGAATCCAAGCCACCCGTGTCCTCGCCCGGGTCAGGGGCCCAGTACATCCTCAACGGGGTGTCCTGTGCCTCAGCGGCCAGATGCATCGCGGTCGGAAGCGGCAACGCCCAGGCGCTCGCGGAGTCCTGGAACGGGACCACGTGGACGCAACTGACCGTCGCAACGCCGGCCGGAGCGGTGACGACAGCGTTCCAGCAGGTCTGGTGCTCGCTCGCGAACTCGTGCTCCGCGGTGGGCAACTACAGCGACAGCTCCGGAAACGTCCTCCCGCTCTACGAGACCTGGGACGGCACCAGCTGGACCATCCAACCCGTCACCACGCTCCCCGCCGGCTACAGCAACTTTGCGCTCTTCGACGTCCAGTGCACCGCCGCGGCGCACTGCACCGCCGTGGGCAAGGCCACGGTCACCGGCGGCAGCGCCCCGTTCGCGGTTCGGTGGGACGGCACCACCGCCACCGCGCAGTCTCCGCCCCAGCACGGCGCGGGGCTCAACACCAACCTGTACGGCATCTCCTGCCCAACCACCACCCTGTGCCTGGCGGCCGGCACCGAGAGCCTCGGCGGCCCCGACGTGTGGGAACGCTGGGATGGCACGTCATGGACCGTCCAGACCGACCCGCCGGGCTACAACATCCGGACCATCTACTGCACCACGCCCGAGGTCTGTCGAGTGCTCGGAGGCGTCTACAAGGTCTACGAGTGGGACGGCACGACCTGGACGACCCAGGCGACGATGGCCACACCAAACACACTGGGCAACACGGCACCGCAGTCGCTGTCGTGCGTCAGCCTCAACTGGTGCATGGCCGTCGGCGACGCTTACGCCGAGAGGTGGTCCTGACCGACTTCCCGTCATCGACCACGTGGAAGCAGGTCCCGAGGAGGATACGGCAGGGTCCCGCGAAGGGGGACAGCGTGTTGCGAGTCATATGACAACGCCTCGAGACGACGACGGTGCTCAAACACGGCCGAGGGCATGCTCGGCGTGTGATAGGGCGAGGCGGAGGACTAGCCCGCCCGCGCGCAGGCCGCACGCCGCAACGACGCGTCAACCGCGGCGTGCTATCCGCCCCGCCTCCTGGAAGCGCTCGCCCATCTTGGCGAAGTCGGGCAGGTCCTCCAGCCCTCGCGCGTCGAACCACGGCTCCGCGGCGACCAGGCGTTGGACGATCGCCAGGAACTTGGCCTCTGGGGACGGCAGGCCGACCCGACCGACCGTGCCGGCGCCGAACACGGCGTCGAGCGCGGAGGCCACCGCGTTGACGGTGCGCGCGGTCCCGAGCACCAGGAACGGCGGATCAGCGGGGACGTCGCCGCTGCCGAAGTACACCGCGAGCCCGCCGAGCCCGCCGGGCACCGACGCGTCGGTGCCGACCGTGAACGGCTGGACCCGCGGCGCTTGCCCTTCCTGCTCGAGCCCGTCAATCCACAGCCGGCGCGGGAAGTCGGCCAGGCGAACGGCGTAGGCCGACGCCATCAGCGCCGGGGACCAGTAGTTCGACCAGGCGGGGAACCAGTTGCACGTGTCGCTGACGCTGGCGAGGAGGCCGTGGGCGGTCGGCAGGGCGGCGAGCGCGTCGACCTGCGCGCGCGAGCTGAGGACGCCGAGCACCGTGACGACCTGGCCGTCGGAGCGCTGCGTCTCGGCGCGGACGGCGGTCACGACCCCGTCGGTCGCAGACGCCCACAGCAGCGCCGCGCCGTCGTCGTCCACGCGGTACTGCTGCAACAACGTGCGCAACGGCCGGACGATCACCAGCACGCTCGACTCGTCCTCGCCGCCGGCGACGAAGAAGTCCCGACCGAGCGTCCGCTCATCGCCCGTCGCCGGAAGGTCGGCGAAGGGCACAACCACGAGCGGCCGACCGGTCGAGATGACGACGCGCTCCGCGTCAGAGACCGTCACCGCCCAGAAGCGATCGATCCCTTCCTCGGAAGGCCGGTAGTGGATCGGCTCGGCAACCGTCGCCGGATGCGCCTCGAGCCATTGCAGGATGGTGGGGTCGGTCTTGTGTCCGTCGAACGCGAACGTCGGCAGCCCGACGTCGACGAGCACCGCGGCGAAGGCGTGGTAGTAAGAGCTGGCGACGACCGTGAACGTCGCGTGCAGGTCGTCGATGGCGATGCCACCGTCGCGTATGAGCCCGTTGCGCCACGCCACGGGCACGGCGACGTCCAGGAAGGCGGGGTCCAGGGCCGCGTCGAGCAGGACCTGCAACCGGACGTCGGGCCGCATCTCGGCGGGGACGAGCTCGGCGGTGAGCTGTTCGACCCCGTGGTGCTGCAGAAGGTCGCCGAGCGGCGCCTGCATCGCTGCCCAACACGCGCACTCCACGGCGGTGTGCGCGGCGAAGCTGCCCTCGCGCAGGGAGCCAGCGAGCGCGCGACCGGCGTCGAGGTGCTCCTGGTAGCTCGGGTACTCGCGCAGGGCGTCGTCGAAAAGACCCGGCGCGCGCCAGACCCCGGAGGTCGTGGCGAACACCTCGTGCGTCCTGCGGCAGAGGCCGACCATCGCCGCCAGCCGCGGCCGGAGCCCGGGCGGCGGCGTGGGCAGCGCGGCGTCGGCGCCCATGGCGCGGAGCACGAGCCCGTAGGACGTCATGTAGTTCAGCGCGAGATGGGCCGCCTCGTGGTGGGCGACCATGGCCGCCTCGGCGCCTTGTCGCGCGACGTCCACGTAGACGTCGGTGCCGGCCCCGGGATGGTGGGCGCCGCGGGTCGGCGCGGCGGCGGCCATGAGCAGGCCGTCCAGGACGTCGTCGTCGTGCAGGGCCGGCGGCCGGGGCTCAGCAGCCACCGGTCGACACGGTCTCGACGGTCGACATGTCCGCGTTGGTCGTCGTCCTGGTCGTCGTCGTGCTGCACGCTGCCGCCGCCGGGCCGAACGACCGGGCTCCGAAGTAGATCGTCCCGACGATGGCGACGACGAAGCAGACGATCTGGATCGTCGCGAAGAGCTTGATCCCGTCAGCCATGATGCCCTTGTGGGCGGGGTCGTCGGCGCCGCCGACGTGCCCGGTCAGGTTCAGCAGGGTGCAGATGCCCGCGATGATCGCCAAGGCGAAGAGCCCCCACGCGATATAGAGCGCGATCCGCGCGTCTGCCGGCGCGTTCTTGGCGATGTCCTTGACGAACGCGACCGTGATCGTCACGACGGCCGTCGACAGCGTCAGCTGCTGCTTGGTGACGTCCGCCGCGTAGTCGAACGGCTTGGCCGCGTCGATCGCCATCAGCAGAACGGGAAGAAGCCGGGGCACAGCGCGAGCAGCGCCCGCTGCAGGTGCTCGCCGTCGACCGTCGTGCCGCGCCCGAGCTGGAACGTGACGCCGCCGGCGAGGCTCTCGGCCACCACGCTCGCCAGCCGGCGGAACGAGTCCTCGGCGCGCGCGATGGAGTTCTCGTCGCCTTCGTCGACGGCTTGGGCCGCGCGCTGTGCGAGGTCGGCGATGAGCTGCTCCCCCGACGCGTCGAGCGTCAGGCCGTTCACCTCGACCGCCTCTTCGGCGACCCGGGTGAAGCGTTCCACGAACTCCGGGTTCATCAGTCCAGGCATGGGCACGATCGCTTCATAGGGTTCAAAGCGGGCGCGAAACTACAGCGATCGGCGGCAGAGCGCAAAGGGGAAACCGCCTAGGCGGCGACGTCCTCGGTCTCGTGGCGCGACGCGAGCAGGAGCGCATGGGCCGTTGCCATCGCCTGTACCAGCACGCGGTGGCTCTGCGGGGGACGCCCGCCCGTGCGAAGCGGCTGGAGCAGCCGCAGCTGAGACCCGACGAGCCTGCCGGTGGGGCCTTCCTGCATGAGCAGCTCGATCACGCCGAAGAGCCGGGCGCGCGAGGCGACATCGTCGAGGAGCCGGGGGGAGACCCGGAACAGGTGGTGGGTCGTCGACCGCCGCTTCAGGCGGCCCGCGAACGCCACGGTGGATGGGCCGGTGCGCTCCCGCGCGTGCCAGCACTGGACCGCCGTCGGGCGCAGGCTGACGCCGTGGGCCGGGATCAGGCGGCTCATCGTGTTGATGTTCTTGACCTCCGAGCGCGCGACGACGGTGACCACGGGATCGCGCATCCTGTGGTGATGCACGAGCCACTCGGCGACCGCGTCCGGGTCGATGACTTCCTCGGCCTCGCTCGAGTACGCGATCGGGGTCGCCTGGATGATGGTGTCGAGGCCGAGTCGCGCGAGCGCCTCGGCGAGGGCGGGGTCGTCGCCGAGGACGCGCGGTTTCACCGCTCCTCGTCCGGCGGGCGGGATCTTCATCTCCGCGATCGCGAGGCAGCGGGGAAAGCCCTGCTCCTCCAGCGCGCCGGCCCCAACCGGCTGCTTGAGCACGTCCGCCTCCTTGACCGCCACGGCGATCCGGGCCGGCTCCGGACGGCGCTCGGCGCGCAGCAGCGCGACGATCTCGCCGATCAGCGTCTCGGGCACCTCCTCCGCGCCGAGCGCGGCGACGAAGCCGGCCAGGCGCTGCGGGTCGTGCGCCGGATGCTCCGCCCGGTCGCGCGAGCCCTCGATGAGCTCCCGGACCGAGGCGATCGCGAGCCCCTGCTCCCCGACTAGCGCCACGCCCAACACCGGCGCGCTCTGCTGTCCGTCGCGGTAGCCGAGCCGGGCTTTGGACTCGCTCTGCGGCGTGGGCTCGGAGAACAGGAGCGCCGCCTCGACCTCGCCGACGACCTCGCCCCGCGCGGCCGCGACCCCCATCACGGAGCGCAGCAGGCGCGTGACGGCCGACCAGGACTCGAGCGCCTGCGTGAGACGCCCGTCGCTCACTCGCGCGGGTCCGTCCTGGACGTGCCGCTTCAGCAACGTGCGGTTCAACCCGGGATCGCGGGTGCGCTCCGCGAGATGGTCGAGCATGTTGTGCAGGAGGGCGGAGACCGTCGGCTCGAGCTTCCCGAACAGGGCTCGGTCGAGGCCCGAGACGTGGCTCGCCAAGGACACGCGCCAGCCGAGCGCGTCCGCGATGCGCTTCACCTCGCCTGTTGTGTGTTCGGCCCCGTCGTCGTACATCTGCTTGGGTCGTGAAAGGTCGTCCGTGCCTGGTCGACCCTCTTGCGGGACCGGTTCCGTGGCGAATGCACCCTATCCGTGGGTGATGCCGCCGGTCCAATCCGCTGCGCGCTCGACGGCCCTTTCACCTTGCACCTTCCGGACATTTGTCATCGATCCGGCGTCCGTTGCCCCTTGAAAGGGCTCGGACCCTCCGAGATGGTTCAGGGATGGAGCCGATGAGCGACCCTCAACGCGTCAGCGTCGTCTCGGCTGTGTCGTTCGCGCGGAGACCTGGAAGCGTGCCGTTTTCCCAGGTGGGGAACCTGGGGTCCATCGAAGACCGTCCGGCGCGCGGTCAAGACTTCGTGCATCATGCCGCGTCGGACTCCTGCGCCGGGTAGGCGTTCCAAACTCGCGATGGCCCTCGAAGACCTCAAGATCACCGACTGCCCGTTCGGGCCGGGAGAGGTGCTTCTCACCGTGGTCCCCGACGGCGAGGCCGACCGGAAGGTCACCTGCGTGGCGCCGGTGGGCGTGCGGGTCCGGCCCGACGAGGGCGAGGCCACGCTCGACCGGTGGCGGATGGCGACGTGGGCGAGCATGGACGACCTGCACGACGACGAGCAGCCCGTGCAGACCCGCCGGGTCCCGGTCGCCCAGGTGGCGGCGGCGCTGCGCGAGCCCGAGCTCCGCGCGTGGATCCTGAGCCGGCTGGTCATCCAGCGCAATTCGCTGCGGTCGTTTGCGGCCTTCGCGCAAGCGGCGCCGGACGCCGATCCGGAGGAGCTCGCCGAGGTGCAGCAGGCGATCGACGCGGTTGAGTCGGAGATGGCCGACCTGCGCTCCAAGGAGCTGCAGCTCACCGGCTGAGACGGAGGGCGCACGACGACGTCGCGCGCCCTCCGCAGATCAGCCTTGCAACGCGCCCGGGATCGCGTCGAGCCTGTCGCGCAGGGTGACGAGGTACTCGGGATCGGCCAGGCGCAGGTCGATCTGCTCGACCGGCCATGAGCTCTCGAGCTGCTGGAGCATCGGCACCAGCTCGGCGAGCAGCTCGTCCCGCTCGGCCCGTCGCTGCGCCGCGATCCGCGGGACGTCGCCGTTGACGTCGGGCTGGCTGATCAACCAGGTCGAGCGCACGAGCTCCTCGAGCCGGTCGCCGAGCCAGACCACGTGCTCCGGGCACCGCACGAGGACCTCGACCAGCGCGTCGACCACGCTCAGCTGCTCGAGCGTCGTCGGCCGGTGGCGATCGACCAGCGGCGGCTGACCCGCGACCGGTGTGAAGGTCGCCAGCCGCCAGCCGTCGGCGCACAGCGGCCGGGACGAGCCGGCCGTGGTGGGCAGGCGCACTCCCGGCGGCGCCAGGACCAGCACGTCTTCCTCGTCCTCTCCGACGAGGTACGTGCCGTGCCCCTGAGGGCTGTATCCGACGATCCAGCGCGGCGCAGGGTCGCGCGGACCGTCGGTATCGGGCGGGCTGTTGGGCATGTCGGCCTCCTGGCGACACAGGTGATGGGCGAGGGCCCCTCGATGTTGGCGTCGGCGGGTCCGTCCCGCGAGGGGTAAGGGCCGGCGGGTCCGTGCGGCGATTCCGGGCATCGGCATCGCCCGGACCCCGGGATCCAGGCCAATTTCTCGACCTCGGGCGCAGCGGCGCCACCGTCGGCCGCGACACATCCTGCGTTCACGAGGAGAGGTTGAGATGAGCGGGAAGTTGGATCGGATGCGGCTGTTCGACGCCGGCGTCGACCAGTACGCAAGCAAGGCGACGCGCGCGGACATCCCGACGAGGCCCCCGACGGACTTGTCAGCCACGCGCTACGGGCGCGAGTTGGTGCTGGGCACCGTCCGGGCGTCGGGGTCGTTCCTGATGGAGGGCGGGATCCGGTCGATGAGCGCGCTGGCGGAGCGCCTCGACGTCGCGCGCGCGCTCGTGGAGACGGCGTTCTCGTGCCGGACGCTCGCGGACGGCACGCCGCCGCCGCTGGCGACCGGGATGATCGAGGTCCTGGTCGGCACCGTCTACGACAAGGAGACGGTGCCCACGGCCCCGCAGTGCATCCTGGTCGTCAGGCCGACGTCGAACGTGCCCGGGATGAAGACCGGGCTGCAGAGGCCGTTCGCGGTCACGTCGGACCGCCGCCAGAGCATGTTCACGTACTTCGCCCAGGCCTGGTCGGGCGACGAGCGGGACTACTCGGTGCCGATCGGGGCGATCCTCTCGCCGGTCGAGGAGGACGTGACGGAGCGGCCGCTCGACGACGCGCTCGCCATCGCGTTGGACCGGCCCGCGAGCCACATCGCCCAGCACGCGGCGTACGTGGCGTCGAGGATGGACGTGCACCGGGGGCCGAAGGACGTCGACCCCGCGTGGCTGTTCTCGGCCTCGCGCGTCGCCCTCGACGACCCGGTCGACCACTCCATGACCGCCGCGGCGATGTTGTCGCTCGCGGACGAGCCGGGGTTCGGGAGGGTCATGAGGGACGCGCTGGGGCCGGACCGCGTCCTCGTGATCCACGTCTGCGACGAGGAGGCCGGCGGCACCGGGCTGCACCGCAAGCTCCGCTACCGGCCCGCGGGCAGCAAGCAGCTGCTGACGGGCGAGATGCTCGAGGAGAGCCTCGGCGACCCGCGCAACAAGTTCCACCGGTCCCTGGCGGGCTCCGTCTGGGCCTGGGCGCCGGACCTGCCGGACGGCGTCCCGACGCTGGTTATGTCCGGCGAGTTCGTCGACGTGCGCACCCAGGAACGCTTCGTCCCGATCGTCCTGACCAAGGGCTACAACAAGACCTTTTTGGCGATGCCCTACGTCGACGGCGAGCGGCCCGTGCTCGACGAATACGCGACGCTGCGGCTGGCGCTGGCGGTCCGCACGTGGGCCGGCGACTCCCCGTACTTCGGGCCGGCGCGGCGGCGGACGGCGACCTACCACGAGCGCGTCAACATGCCGTTGAACGACGCCAGCGTGCGGGTCGGGGCCTACTTCTCGGGCGCGGCGTCGAGCCTCGAGGAGATCTTCCCGGCGCGCGCCCGGCCGTGATCGGACGCTTCGTCGGCAAGGTCGGCCGGGAGTTCGATCAGCGCCGCTCACCATCTGCTGCCGCCCTCGTGGGCGGCAGCGGCCGTGAGCGGGTGCTGCGCGGCCCGCGGTGGTCGCTGGTCGTCGAGCCCTCGTGCTCCTCGAGCCGGGGCATCACGGTGGCGTTCAACGGTGAGATCTACAACAGAGTAGGGCTGCGGCACCTCTTGGAGGAGCGCGGCGGCCTGCCGACGGCGGTCCCGGAGGCCGACGCGGCGCTCGTGGGCGCGCTCTTCCGCAGTTTCGGATGGGCGTTCGCCGACCACGTGGACGGCTCGTACGCGGTGGCGATCATCGACGTGCGACAGGAGCCCACAGCCGTCCTGGCGTCGGACCACACCGCGACGAAGCCGCTCTACTACCGCGTCGGCGCGGACGCCATCGCATTCGGCTCGCAGATCCGCGGGCTCCATCACGTGGACGGCGGCGACCCCTCGCCGGGACGCGGCGACCTCGACCGGTACCTGGCGACCAGGGTGCCGCTGGGTGAGCGCACCGTGTTCGAGGACGTGCTGGCCATGGCGCCGGCGACCACGCTCGTGTGGTCGCCGTCGACCGGTGCGCGACGGCTGCCTCGCGAGCGCGGCCAGGATCTCGTGCCGCGACTCGTCGGCGACGCTGAGGCCGCTCACCGCTTCCGGGACGTGCTGCACGCGGAGGTGGGGAAGCTCATGGAGGCGGGACCTGACTGCTGCATCGTGGTCGGCGACGACGTCGCCTCGCGGAGGCTGGTCGCCGTGGCCGGCTCCGCCCACTTCCCGCTGCACACCGTGCGGGTGGTCTACGAGCCGGGCGGAGTCGCCGCGGGCCTCGTTGGTGGTCGGCCCGAGCGACGGGTGCCGCGGGTCGTCGACCACCTGACGACGCTCACGTCGCGACGGCTCGCCGACGATCTGCCCGCGTTGGTGGCGATGCTCGACCAGCCCAGCGCCGCCCTGGACCTGATCGAGGCCCATGCGGCCCTGCGCGCCGTGCGCGCCGCCGGCTTCGACACGGCGCTGTCGAGCGATGGCGCAGGCCGTGCGACGCCGGACGCCGTGGCAGCCCTCCCGTGGGCGGAACGCGCGGCGTTGTACACGGCCGACTACCGCGCGTACCTGCGCGGCCGACCGTCTCCAATGGAGGTCCTCGAACGCGATCGCGGACTGTTGCGATGGCCGGCGTCTCGCCTTTGGCGTCTGGACCAGGTCGGGCAGGCGCACGGGGTCCGGGTCCGCCTGCCGTATCACCAGCGCAGGGTGGTCGCGCTGGCCCGGATGCTTCCGAACGGCCTGGCCATCAACCGGCCCGCGCGGTCGACGGAGTCCGCACGCACCGCGCTGGCGCTGATGCTGCGGCCGGGAGAGCCCCTGTGGGATCTCGCGCGCGACGTCCTCGCGCACGGGGAGCTCCGCCGGGACGGGCTGGTCGAGCCGGCCACCGTCGATCGGCTCTTCGGCGACCAGGCGGGCCGGCCGTCGGCGCGCGCGGCGCTGACGATCTGGGCGCTTCTCGTGTACGGCCTGTGGCGCGACACCCTTGCGCCCTAGGCGCCGGCGGCGTTCAGCGGCAGCGGCACGCGCGAGGCGCTGACGGCGCGACCGACGGCGCGGACGGCGCGCTGGAGGTTAGGCCCGAGGGCCTCGCGGAACGGGACGTCGCACTCGGCCCAGATCTCTCCATCGCGCCGGGTAATCTGCACGTTCCCCGACGGATCCCGCGTCTCCATCGCCTCATCCTTGACGCGTGCCATCGCGCGAACCCAGCGGTCCTGCCCCGCCTGCACGGTCGTGACCTGCACATCGGTCCTGCCGACGTGCACCACGTAGTAGGCCGCGGTCGTCAGACGCGTGAGGCTGTTGCCGTAGATCGCACCGAGCCGGCCGCCCAGCGTCAGAAAAGCGTCATCCCACAACCCGAGCTCAACTTCTCGCGACGGCACCTCGCCGTCCATGAAGTGGCTCAGCGCCGCGGGCACGTAGGAAGAAGACGAATCGTTCGGCATCGCACGATCCATAGTGCCGGGCGGGGCGGGGGCGGTAGAGGGGAAAGCCCGGGCTCAGTCGGCCTGAAGCGCATCCACCAGTTGCAGGGCCTTGCCGGTGTGCAGCGCCAGCAAGGCGCCGCCGCCGGCCAAGGCGGCGCCGACAGCCGCTTCGTCGGTCACGATGTCGACGTCGCCGTATCTGCCCTTCCGACGGGGTTAGGTTCGACCCGGGCCTGACAGCCGCTCTGCGGGACGACGCGCTCTGTTTTCCTTCGCGAAGGGACCGTACACGGGCTCGCCGCGCGCGCGGTCGGCCAACGTAAGGCCCCGCCTCATGCTCGGCGAGTGCGTAAGTTGGTACCGGTGCGCCTGAAGCTGGTGTCCATCGAGGGCTACAAGCGGTTTGCCGCTAGATCGCGTCTGGATACGCGCGGCCCAATGATCGCGATCGTCGGGCCGAACGAGGCTGGCAAGACCTCGCTGCTCAACGCAATCCGTCATCTGACCGCAGGGGAGGCGATTCCACAGAGCGAGATGACCGACCGCCGGCCCCGGGAAACGAACGAAGCGATCTTCGTCGGCCACTACTCGCTGGACGCAGGCGACCGGGCAGCCCTCGGCGACCTACTCAGCGACGACGTCGATCTCACTTACGAGCGCCACGTGCTGGCGAGCGGTCAAACGCAGTACTCGATGGCACCCTGGCAGGTCCGGAACCACGCCTACCGTCGCGAGGCGCGTGCACTCCTCCAAGAGGCGCTGTCTGACGGCTGGCTAATCAAGCACGGCGCCTCCGACGGCGAGGACGAGGGGCCGCACGCCGCCCCGGCGCGCGGGCTGATTGACCAGCTCGAACCCAACAAGGAAGACCTTCCGGCCACCACCATCGAAGCCCTCCTTGAGCTCAACGAGGCTTTGGAGGACGGTCTCGACGAGGAGATCCGAGGCCACCCCGACACTCCGCAAACGGCGCTCGCCAACGCGCTAGGCCAAGCGTCCCGCTACGAGCGCGAGCCGCCCCCGCACCGGCAGATCCACGACATCCTCAAAGACCAGGTTCCGCAGGTACTGCTCTTCAGCCAGGACGACCGCGCGCTGGAGACCGAGTACCTCTGGGGGCAGATGGGCGCAGTACCCGCCGCCCTGGACAACCTCTTCGCCCTCGCCGGCGTCGACTTCCACGAGTTCCGCAACGCCGCGATGGCCGACGACCGCGCCGCAATGGAGGACCTGGAAGAGACTGCCAATCGCAACCTGGAGGAGGCGTTCAAGGCGTGGCGGCAGGACGACATCCACGTCGCCTTCAGCGCCGACAAGGAGTCGTTGCAGCTACTGGTCCGCGACAGCGCCTCGCGGCGGCGCAACCGTCTCGACGAGCGCAGCGACGGCCTGCGCTCCTTCGTCGCCCTGATCGCGTTCACGGCCCGGTATGCGGGGTCCGTGCCGCCGGTGCTGCTCATCGACGAGGCCGAGACGCACCTGCACTACGCCGCCCAGGCTGATCTCGTGCGCGTCTTTGAGCGCCAGCAGGTCGCCCAGACCATCATCTACACCACGCACTCGATCGGCTGCCTGCCCAGCGACCTGGGCGCGGCCATCCGCGTCGTCAGTCCAACCGGCGACCGCAACCGCAGCCGGATCCACAACTCGTTCTGGGCTGCCAGGGGTACCGCTGGTTTGACGCCGATGATGCTGGCCATGGGCGCGAACGCCCTCGCTTTTACCCCCACTCGCCGAGCAGTCATCGGCGAGGGCCCGTCCGAAGCGATCCTGGTGCCGACTCTGATTCACGAGGCGCTCCCCGAGGACGAGCAGGACCAGCCGCTCGGCTACCAGGTCGCCCCCGGCGTTTCCGAGATCGATCCCGACCAGGCCGACGAGCTTGAGCTCGAAGCCGGCGGCGTCGCCTACCTGATCGACGCCGACGAAGGCGGTCGCGGCCACCGCCGCAAGATCGCCCGGCGAGCCAAGGCCGAGGGACGCGTCGTTGTACTCGGCGACGGCACCGAAGAGGGCCTGGCCATCGAGGACTTCGTCGATGCCACCATCCTCGCCGGCGCGTTCAACAAGCTCGCCGCACGGCGCGACGGGGCCGGGGAGGAGCCGCTCGCGGTCGAGGATCTCCCGGCCGTCGGCCGGGCCGCGTTCTTGGACAAGCGGCTGCGCAACTGCGGCTCGAAGCTGAGTAAGACCGCGCTCGCCCAGGAAGCTCTGGATCTCGCGCGCGACCGTGGCCGCCTCGGCGACCCAGCGCGCGCCCATCAGCTGCTCGAACTTCACCGCAAGCTGCTGGCAGCGACCGACGCCATTCCGCCGACCAGCGATACCTAGCTCTCGGGCAGCTCCGACGCCTGCTATTTGGCTCGGCCGGCGCGGAAGACGATCAGCCACAGACAGATCCCCGTCCAGGCACTGGAATGCCACCAGTGCCTGGATCCCCTGAAATCGCCCTGTATCGCCCGGCATCTGCGTCCGACGCCCCGAACGGAGTCCTTGTAAAGCCGCTGCAAATCGCACACTTCTACCGCGCAGGCTTCTTGCATCGCACCCAGGAGGTCTCGGACCTTCGATAAATACCGACTTGCAGGGATTTTTCGTTCGGTATCGCGTGACCTCCTGGAGGTCGGCCAGGAGGGCATGGGGTCCAGCCCATCGCAGAGCTGTCCCGCGTTCCTTTCATCACCTCGCGCGGACGCGGTAACACGGGTCCGCAGAGACGATGGCGACCGGTCTCAAAGGCGCGCCACCAGCAACGCCGAATCCGCGCGGATCCACCCTCATCGACGGCGATATCGCCGAATAAAGGCACTAGTGCCTTTTCAGGCCGCCGATCCCGGGCCGCTACCGCCGATCCTCAAACGCAAGAAACCCGCGCTGTGCGGGGCTTCTGTGAGAGGGTGAGCGAGGGGACTCGAACCCCCGACCGCCTGGACCACAACCAGGAG